>Ga0315901_10000019_pt1 | contig 220547 bp, 195 predicted proteins | sample LakEriMetagenome_10_FD_203761 | JGI IMG/M metagenome (GOLD analysis project Ga0315901, IMG submission 203761) | Freshwater fungal communities from buoy surface, Lake Erie, Ohio, United States - Buoy 2 MA116 | ecosystem: Environmental > Aquatic > Freshwater > Lake | place: USA: Lake Erie, Ohio... | reverse complement strand
AACTTATGGGCATGCGTGATCGCATCGAGCATTTGATCTTCGGAAAGGAAGTTTGCTCCCGCCTCAACCATGAGAACGGCGCCTGGTTTTGCAGCGATGTTAAGATCTAGATCGCCGGCTTCGCCCTCTTTGGGGTCGATCACATACTGTCCGCCCTTCATGCCAACGCGCAGAGCAGCAACGGGGCCATCAAACGGGATATCTGAAATCATAAGAGCCGTACTCGCACCCATGACGGCCAGAGGCGCTGGGTGATGATCTGGGTCATACGATACGGTCGTGCACGTTATCTGTACGTCGGCCAAGAAATGCTCTGGAAAAAGTGGTCTGAGTGGGCGGTCGATAACTCGGGAGGTTAGAACCTCGTGTTCGGTTGGTTTGGTTTCGCGCTTGAAAAACCCGCCCGGTATTCTGCCGGATGCGTACATTCTTTCAAAATAATCGACCGTCAGTGGGAAAAAGTCTTGATCGGCCTTAGCCTCTTCGGCGGCGACCACGCAAACGAGAACTTGGGTGTCCCCACAGGAGACCATCACGGAGTTGGCCTGCTTTGCATATTTATTGAATTCAAACTTGATTGTTTTTCCCGCCACTGTGACTTCGCGGGTGATAGGGGTTATTGACATGTTCTTAGAGATCCTTTCTATTCTTTTTCTTCATCATTCTTTGTTCTTAACCTTTTCCCAAATAAAATGCGGAGGCGCAATTAATACTTGCGTCTCCGCACTGATAATTTCAGGTTGGTACTTATTTTCGGATGCCCAATTCGCCGATCAACTTCTTATATGAGTCGACGTTTTTGCGCTCAAGATAATCAAGCATGCGTCGGCGTTGGCCTACAAGCTTTAAGAGGCCCCGGCGGCTGTGGTGATCTTTTGTATGAGTTTGAAAATGGCCGCCAAGTTGATTGATTCGCTCGGTAAGCAGCGCTACCTGGATTTCAGGCGAGCCAGTATCGTTAGCACCTTTTGCAAACTTTTTGAGGACAGCTTTTTTTTGATCGGTTGTTAGTGCCATGGTTGGCGTCTCCATCTATGAGTCGAGTTGATTTTATTTGTCTTGTCCGCAACCACCAACCCGTGCAGTAGGGACCTCTTGACGTATGCCTAACGCAGCGTCAGAGCCACAGCTTGTAGCCCAAAGGTGGGGCGTCAGGCAAGCGAAATTACGGGTATGATTGGAAAATTTAGGAAAAAGCAGGACTTAAAACTATTCCTTATGAATCATAATAAGCTGATTTTAAATAAGTTTCTATTAGAAATATTAAAATAGTTTGACTTTCGGGCCACCAATGTATAAATAGTGAGCATTAAAATAACGCGGTCCATTAGGTCCTGCAAATTGGAGGTATCCATGTCCTTTAACATTGGCGACAAGGCCGTCTATCCTGCTCATGGAGTGGGCGTCATTTCGGCCATCGAGTCTAAAGAGGTTGCAGGTACCAAGATGGACTTTTATGTCGTCCAAATTATATCGTCTGGGGCCCGTCTCATGGTCCCGACCAATGCTACAAGTCGAATCGGGCTCCGTAACCTTTCTGACGAGCCGGCATTGAGGAATGTTTATTCAATCCTAAGAACGCCTCGTAGGGTGTCGCAGCGAGCATGGAACCGCAGATTTCGCGAGTTTAACGATAAGTTGCGCACCGGCTCTATCAGTGACGTAGCCGAGGTTCTCAGAGATCTGTCCTCACTGAAGCAGGATAAGCCACTTTCTTTCGGTGAAAAGAATATGCTTGAGAAGGCTCTAGGCATGGTCGTATCGGAGATTAGTGCGGCTGAATCTCGGGCTGAGGTCGAAGTCGCTGAAGAAGTCAGCAAGCTCTTGCTTCCAAACTAAGGATTAAAAATGAGTGTAACAATCACAAACGTCATGGCTGTCAGCCTTGATGGGTTGATTGGGAAGCACGCCCTCGAGAGTGATGTCGAGCGGCGTGCTTATGATTTTACAAACATCGACGATCGAGATTTCGTGCGCGAGCAACTGGAGCGAGCGGATGCCGTGATTACGGGTGCTAATTCCTTGCGGGCGAGCGGCTCTACCTGGCGTGTCAATAATGACAAAGGAGTCAATCCTGTCTGGGTTGTTCTTACAACGGCGGGACTTGATGCTGGTCTTGGTTTCTGGACGCAGCATGACGTAAGACGTGTTCTGGTATCTCCGTCTCCGGTTAACCAAGACCTCTGTGCCAAGCATGGCGTAGAAAATTGGGTTTACCCAGACCAGACAGTACGCCGAGTCGTCGATCGATTGGACTCTGAGCGTTTAACGCGTGTTTTGCTTTTTGGTGGCGGCGCTATCAACAAGCTATTCTATGAACAAGGTTTGGTTGATTTCGCAAAAATCACATTATGTCCGGTGATAATTTCGGGGGTTAACTCTCCCCACTTCGTAAACCCTGGTTTGTCACACTCCATCCATATGACCTGCATCTCTTCCGTATTAAAGGGAGATCTTGTATTCTTAACATATAAGGTTAAAAAGTAGCGACCTGCTTGTTTCGATGTTTTTGAGAAGATGGATCTTCGTCATCGCATTGATTTAACGCCTTAGGGAGTGTGTGACATGGGATTAAGGATTCGCACTAACGTACAATCTCTATCAGCTCAGCGCCACATGGGTTTGTCTGGAAAGGCTATGGCCAAGCAGACGGAAAAACTGGCCTCGGGCTACCGAATCAACAGCGGAGCTGATGATGCTGCTGGTTTTGCTATCGCAGAAGTTCTGAAAGCCGATGTCCGCTCATTAAATCAAGCTCGCCGAAACGCAAACGACGCCGTTTCTATGATTCAGACAGCTGAAGGTGGTTTGGATGAGATTAACAACATTATGATCCGCCTGCGCGAACTATCTGTTCAAGCAGCATCTGATACACTCGGTGCTCGTGAACGTCGATATCTTAATGAAGAGTTTATGGCGCTCAAAGATGAAGTTGATCGTATTGCGATCTCGACAGAGTACACAGGCACACGGTTGCTTGCCGGCAACACAGAACTGCCAGAAGAAATGCGTCTTAACCAAAATGCAATGCCATTGGAAGTTCAGGTCGGAAAGGACTACTACGCGGCTGCCGACAGCATTGAAGCGCATAATCCGGTAAACATTCTTCGATTGAGCTTTGATAATTTTAACGCAACAACCGAGGGCGAAGGTTCACTCGGACTTGGAAATAGTCAAAACTCCGAGGGCACAAGAATTGACACCAAGCAGTCGGCCCAAAATTCGATTATGCAGATCAACAAAGCCATGGAGTCCATCGCGTCATACCGTGGTACTTTGGGTGCAGTCCAGAATCGTCTTGAATCCACTGATCGCAATTTGGCGATTCAGGTGGAGAGCCTATCTGCTGCAAAAGGTCGAATCAAAGATGCGGATTTTGCCGCCGAGTCAGCAGAATATACGCAGCAAAGTATTTTGCAGCAGGCTGGAGCATCTGTTCTGGCTCAGGCCAATCAGCTACCGCAGATTGCGCTTAAACTACTGCAGTAAAATCTAGCCTTAAATAGCGGTTGTTTTTTTGATTAGATGAAACGGAACGTGAGGCCCCCTGCGTCTGAAATTAGACCAGGGGGTCACGCGTAACTTAATAAAATAATTATATATTTTACAATCTATTGATTATCTTAAAGGTCGAACTCCTCATTGCCGATGGTTAACATTGGGAGAGTCAAGGCTTTATGATCAGTCTAACGCAACATCTCGGTTTCTCACGACACCTCTGGGTGATCGTGGCCCTTGGACTGTTTAACTGCGCTGCGCCCGAGGAACCAGCAGGTTTGCAGCAGACATCGACCTCAACTACAAAAAAAGAGGAAAAACCTGCAGATAAGACCGACCAGGCGAAGTTTAATTTTGGTGGTGCTGCAGTCGGTGACGACTCGACGAAATCGGCAGTCAAAGAGTGTGTCGGTAAAGGCAATTTCTACGAACGTCGAATAGAACAAACCATCGGCTGTACGACCATGAAGCTTGCGAAAGTTGATTGCACTGACGAAGGGGTCAAAGCGGCGATGACGAAGGTTGTACGAGACATTTGGGTGAGTAAATTTGAATGTGATCCTACTGCAACCGGATGCCTGAAAGGTTTCATGGTTGATCAATGCCTGGATTGTCCAACTTGGGATGCAAATGATACCTGCAGGAGCTTTGCCGAGAAGGACAAAGGAAACGAACAAAAAAAACCAGGATTTATTATTCACCTTGTTAAAGAGACCGGCACAGGTTCAAACCCAAGAGTTTTCACTCCCAAGCCTTAGAGTTAGATTTTTGACGATTAAACTCTGACACACGGCAAAATCTGCCTTTTGTGCAGTCCAAAATTAATACCATTCGAAATTTGAGACTTTTGAAATTTTACCTCAATTGTCTTTAGTGCTTCATACTATACGAGTGCGCGATACGTTGTGATCATCCGGTGGTGATTAGTTGGCACGTTTGATGCATCCACATCAATGGTGTCAAATAATCTACATGGGGATGTACGGCTATGTTGAAGGCGATCTATTCTCCGATGTCTGGCGCGCTTGCGCAGGAAAAGGTGTTAGAGATCATTTCAAACAACCTTGCCAACGCTAATACAGTTGGTTTCAAAGGTGATTCCGTCACATTCAAACTTCTAACACCAGAGCCAGATAAAAATTACAAGTCACCGCTTCCGCCGGCTAATTATAAAGTCAACTTAAATGATTTGGCGCCGCTGCACGGCAACGATATCGCTTATGTTGGTATTGCGGGAGTTGAGCGTGATGAATCTCAGGGACCGGTGATGCAGACTGGTAATCCGACTGACCTGATGATCGAGGGTGAGGGGATGTTTGCTGTGCATACGTCGGAAGGTGTTCGCTACACACGCAGCGGTCAACTGTCGATTAGCCCTGATGGTGTGCTCATGACGCCTGCCGGTCATCCAGTCTTGGGTGAAAAGGGCGCCATATCAGTCAAAGCAGGTAAATTCGAAGTCAATAGATTGGGTGAAGTTTATCAAAACCAGCAGCTGATTGACCGCATTCCTGTTTACAAGTTCGAAGATCAAAATCAGCTTGAAAGAGCTGGGATGAATTTGTGGTTTTATGGCGGCCCCGACGATGGTCGTCAAATCAATGCTGACGCCCTACTAACTCAGGGCGCTCTTGAGGGCTCAAACGTTAATGCCATGAAAAATCTGACATCGATGATCATCGCTCATCGATCTTATGAGGCTTATCAAAAAGCGATCTCAAACTACGACAAGATGATGGATATTAGTAACAATCAACTCGGAACTGTGCGGGCGTAAATTAAAACGGCCAAGGTAGGCCCAGACTAAAGAAAGACAGGGAGTCAGCCATGATGCGATCATTGATGACGGCAGCGACGGGGATGGAAGCCCAACAAACCAATATTGACACCATCGCCAACAACTTGGCCAACGTCAATACGACCGCCTTTAAGCGTTCAAAGGCGAATTTTCATGATCTGCTCTATCAGACCCTTCGAGCGCCTGGGCAGAGCGCAACCACGGGCACTGTCGTACCAAGCGGTATCCAAATTGGTGCGGGTTCGAAGCTGAGCAGTGTGGATAAGCTGTTCACGGACGGCGCAGCAATCGTTACTGAGAGAAACCTCGATCTTGCCGTCGAAGGTGATGGCTTTTTCCGTGTTCAGAAAGATGATGGAACGATCGCTTACACCCGCGATGGTCATTTTGACAAGGATAACTCTGGCCGATTGGTGACGTCCGACGGTTTTCCTATGGTGCCGGAAGTTATCATTCCACAAAGCGCAACTGATTTTCACGTTGGACTTGATGGTGTTGTGACCGTCAAGGTGAATGGTGAAACCCAAGAGATCGGTCAAATTCAGCTTGCATCGTTCATCAATCCGGCTGGACTAGCGTCTATGGGGAGAAATTTATTCGGTGCTACACGTGCGAGCGGTGAGCCTATTGTGGGTGCTGCGAATCAAAACGGCTTCGGGAGTATCGCCCAGAATCGTCTTGAAGCGTCAAACGTAAATATTGTTGAGGAGATGGTCAATATGATCACTGGTCAACGAGCCTATGAGATTAACTCGAAGGTCATTACAACGAGTGACCAAATGCTGCAGGCCACGAATCAGATTCGTTAATTAAGGTGACGTGGTGTGATGAGTAGAGCTGTTATTTACATCGTTCTAGCCTTTTTGGCTCAGGCCCTGCTTGGCTTTGCAAGCGGGGCTTTAGCCGTTGATGGCACAGTAGAATTGAAGGTTTCATTGAGGGCTAAGACCTCGATATCTGGATCTCGCATCTACTTGTCCGATTTAGCTCAGTGTTCGGGTGATCTCGCCCGGTGTAAAGAGATTAGTGGAATCGATATTGGTCAAAGTCCAAGTCCCGGGCGCTCAGCTTTCTATCATAAATCGAATATTGAAGAGATTCTTGCTAAGGAGTGGCCAGGGGTTAAGGTTTTAATAGATGGAAATGACTCCGTCCGTGCAGAGGCGACGGCTGTTGAAATATCACAAGAAGATCTTCGCCAAAGATTTGAAGACAAGCTTTCAAAGGGGTTATCTACCCGTGATGATGTCAGGGTCAGGGTGATCAGATTTCAGCCCATTGGACAGGTTTTGGTAAGACCGAGTCAATCAAAGATCGAGTTCCCTGAGACCAATCATTTCCCTTTTAACGACCGTAATTGGCTTCTAAAGAATTTGGTTGGTAACCGTCCAGTACAGTTTAAGGTATCTAATCAAATGGATGCGGACGATAAACTTACATTTAGCGCCAATGCGGTTATCGCTCTTGAAATGCGTCTTCCTGTGCTTAAGCAGGCGGTGTCAGCTGGCGAAGCTTTGACGGAAGATAACATAAGCGATGGTTGGGTTCAAATGCGTCGAGGTTATCAGGATTTGGCTTTTTCGCGAACTCAACTTCTTGCGCGTAAAGCTCGCCAAGCACTTTCATCCGGTGAACCCATACCGGTTAGGTTTTTGGATAGTCCGATGACAATTTCGCGAAATCAGACGCTAAAGATGTTGATTCGTAGCGGTGGGATTGAAATCTCGACTCGAGCAATTTCGCAGCAGGCAGGTGTACGGGGGCAAACTATCGACGTTTTAAATGCGTCGACAAAGAAAAAAGTCAGGGCAAAAATCATCGATAATCAGACCGTCGAAGCTGTTAGTTTTTAGGAGGGGCCTGTGGATATAAACACTAAAAAATGCGGATCTACGAGCTTGATGGCTCCTATTTCATTTGTCGCAATTTTATGCGGTTCTTGTATGACCGGCACACCCCATTACATATCGCAACGAGACCCGGCACCGGCGCCGGCGAGTGTCCAGGAAATTTCCGCCGTCGAGCCCAAGGAACAAAAGCCCCTGGATCTTTTCGTAAGACAAAAGGATGTCAAGATCAGACGTAAGGCGCCATCTAATGAGACGGGGTCACTCACGGATTTAAATGATCCTCGCGCTTATCTTTTTGGCTTCGAGCGCCCTGTAGAAGTCGGAATGTTTGTGGACGTGAAAATTGCATCGAATCGTTCAGATGGGCAGTCAGCAGGGGCGGAGTCGGGGGCGACTGAAAAACCAGCTGATCCGAACGCCGCGAATCCTGGAGCAGCGGGTCAAGAGTCTAAGGACGTTGCTGCAGAGGCCTTGCTTAAGGCTTTGCCAAGTCTTGATCCGGCGCCACAAAACAAACCAATACTGCTTAAAAGCATAAAAATGCAGGTCCTCGAGCGGTTCGAAAATGGAGATGTGCTTGTGATGCATCGCCGTCGTAGCATACGCGAGGGTCAAGGTGCTGACGTAACGGTAACGTCGCGATTACCTGCAGAGGCTTTGGCGCGTCTGGATAACATCAGTACGTCTGACTTAGCAGACGTAGACTGGCGCGAAAGCTTCAATGGAGAGATTGCAGAGAGAAAAAGCGCAAACTGGGAGGATGAATATAGCCTTCGTTTGAGCGGGTTTGACGAGACGAAGAGCAAGGACGCCCTGAGCATTGATGAAAAGCGCGAGCAATTGAAGTCGGCGAGGGATAAGCTTGAGTCAGAAATGAAAGGCTTTGTTGGCGAACGGTCTAGAATGTCTGCGGAGCGATCTAAGCTTCTTGAGAGTAAGGGCAAGGATGATGCAAAAATAACTGAATTGGAAAAAAAGAATAGTGAGCTTGAGAAAAAGCTCGAAGAGATGAAACCCAAAGAGCCTGTAAAACTCACCGATGAGGCAGCAAAAGCAGACAGCAAAAAAGCTGATGCGAGCAAGACAGATGCGAAATCAAAAGAGGCAGTGCCGGCTACCAAGCCCGCAGCAGCAACGCCTGCCAAGGTAGACGCTAAAAAAGACAGTGCAAAACCAGCAGCCAAGAAACAGGGGTGAGTCATGAAGCGTAGCAACTTTAGCTGGCAACTGGTGTTGGGAGTCCTTTGTGGTGTGCTCGCTGGAGCATCCGTTGCGGCTGGTCAAGAGGTGCGAATAAAGGAACTCGCAAACGTACGCGGCGTCCGATCGAATCAGCTCATGGGTATCGGACTCGTGGTAGGTCTGAATAAAACAGGTGATTCTGTTTCTTCCATCTCAACAAGTAAAGCCGCAGCAGCAATGCTTCAGCGCATGGGATTAAAAGTTACGGATAAGCAGGTCACAGGTGGTAATGCCGCTTTGGTCATGGTCACCGTTGAATTGCCCGCATTCGCAAGAAATGGTGATCGCTTAGATGCGAGGGTATCGACTCTTGGTGATGCCAAAAGTCTTGCTGGTGGTGTCCTTATGAGCACAGCTCTCAAGGCAAACGACGGCCAAGTTTACGGCATGGCCCAAGGCTCTGTGGTTATTGGACAGGCATCTGGATCAGGCGTTCAGGTTCAAACTGTGGCTGTTGCGCCGTCAGCATTCACGGTCGAGAGAGAATTCGCTCCCGTCGTAGATCGAGATGGTGTCATCACGATTAGCCTCAAAAAACCAGATTTCACGACCAATCGACGTGTGGTGGAAGCTATTAACAAACATTTTAAAGGCTTCTACGCTTTGTCAAAAGACATTCATGGCATCGAAATTCAGATACCGGAACCCTATCAAGGTCGAACGGTCGATTTTATTGCAGAGCTCGAGGCATTAAGAGTGGCTGTTGATCAGAGAGCAGTCGTCGTCATCAACGAGCGTACCGGGACTGTTGTCATGGGTGGTGATGTCGTTATCTCGCCCGTCACAATTTCTCACGGCGAGTTGAGTATTAGCGTCGGTGGTGATGGTGGAAGTGGTAGAAAGAAGGGTAACTCCTTGATGAATTTCGGTGGTAGTAGTGTGTCTAAACTTGTTGAAGGTATGAATGCGATGGGGATGAAGCCTGTGGATTTAGTGGGAGTTATGCAGGCTTTACAGTCTGCCGGTGCGCTACAGGGCGAGCTGCGCTTCATGTAACATGGAGATGGATGTCTGGACATGGATGTCAAAGCAACAGTTTTAAATTCAATTGAGCATGCAACTGCGGGTAGGGCAGAGGATGTTGCCACACGCGCGGGACGCGAAAAAGACATCAAAAAAGTTAAAGAGCTCGCCAAAGACTTTGAGTCAATCTTCCTTGAGCAGATGCTACGAACCATGCGCTCATCAATACAGAAGTCTGGCCTTGTGGACGGGGGCAATGCAGAGGAGATTTACCGTTCCATGCTCGATTCAGAGTATGCAAAGCTTATGGCCGGCGAAGGTGGGGCTGGCTTGGCGCAAATGATTGAGCGACAATTATTGCAGACAATGGGAGTTAAATCAGAGGCTTCCTCGGATGTAGCTAGGAAAAGCGCTTTGAACACATATCAAAAGACGAGTGTGTCAACGTTGCAGACGGGCCGAAAAGAGGTCACAATAAAGCCATGAGAGCCCACAAATACTGGGGTTTGCATGATGAATATAGGGGGTACCAGCTATGGCAGTTAAAAACGTCGCATCGACATCAGTGAGCAGTGCCGGTCTCGGCAAAGCGAAGGATGCTGAGACAGCCAAGAAGTCAGGTGCTTCCGAGATCGGATCCTTAGCCCAGGGTTCCCAAGCTGCTACTTCGGCTAGCGTTGCAGGTCGAGATTTTGGCGTTCAATTGAGCGATAGCGGCAAAAAACGGGCCGAGGAGCAAAAGAAAGCGTTTGAGATAGCAAGGAATACGCCGGATGTCCGTGAGGACAAAGTAGCTGCGATTAAGGCGAAAATTCAGGCGGGGACTTATGAGGTCGATTCAGGGAAAATAGCTGACGGAATGCTGCGTGAAGCCATTATGGAACATCTTGCAAATAGCAAAGATAGTTGAAAATCCCAGAGCTTGGATCAGTGGCTTGCTGAATTCCGAACGTGTGATCCATTAGGGATGAGGGGTCGAAAGAAGGGGGGCGAGCAATGTTGAGTTCATCGCGATTTAACTATCTTATCGAATTGTCTCAGAAGCTGATTGCCGCTGTGACGCGTATGCGGGACAGCTATGCTGCATTCCCTGCGCTTATAGAAGAAGAGCACGCCATGATAAAGGCGCATACTTATACAGATCGTCTGATGGATGTGTGTAACGAGAAAAACATGCTTGCATCGCAGATTACGGAATGTTTCGAGGAGCTGCAGCATATCACACAGCAGTTATTTAATATTTGGGGTGATGTTGATTGTGAGGGTGTGGCAGCGTTTCCCGGTGACCTGAGTAATTGTTTGCAAATGCTCGAGGGTATTCATCGGGCTGTCGTAGAGAGGCAATCCGAGTTAGCCGCGGGTGTGCTTGATTTACAGATTGGTAGATTAAGGGATGAGCTTCAGGCGTTCAAGTCTGTTTCTGCATCAATCAAACCGCAGATCGAGAAGAACAAACTTGCGTTGGCTGGAGTTGTAAAGTCTTATCAGGATAGCACCAGAGTTCTCCTAGAACTTGCCGAACAGGCCCAGGCAACGTACTCGCCCCAGGGTACTCCGAGCAAGTCAGCCGAGGGCGCATCGACCATTTTTGTAAGGGCGTAGTTGCATGGGCTCAGGGCTATTTCATACCCTTAATATCGGCGAGCAGTCGCTGTACAACACCCGACAAGGCGTTGACACGGCGTCTCACAATATTTCGAATGCAAACACGGTTGGCTACAGTCGCCAACGCGTTAATCTAAAGACTCGCGATCCACAGCTATTAGGCGGTGTTTTGGCTGGTTCAGGGTCTTACATTGAAAACATCACCAGAACTCACAACAAATTTGTCGAAAGGCAACTTAACAGAGCGCAACAGATCGGTGGGGAAGCGAACGGTCGACTTGAAGCGCTGAAATCTCTGGAGTCCGTATTCAGTCCGGAGCTCGCGTCGGCTGTGCCGGATGAAATAACTAATTTCTTTAATTCCTTGCAGGAACTCAGTGTGACGCCCAGTGATGAGTCGATAAGAGCTGCCGTTCGTGAGTCAGCTAAAAACGTCTCATTAGCGTTTAAAAGGGTCGATGGTGATATTAAGCAGAGTCGTGTTGATTTGAACTCCATGATTGTTCAAGAGTGTACGGAGATAAATTCCAGGTTAAACGGTATTCGCCAGCTAAACGTGCAAATCCAAGATGCCGAGTCCACTCCTGGAGCTGTGGCTAATGACTTACGAGACCAGAGAGACTTGCTGCTTCGAGAGCTCACCGAAAAAATTCAGATAAACTATTATGAAGATGACGCCGGAAATTTTTGTTTGCGAGGTCCCGACGACACTCTGCTGGTAGATAAAACCTCGGTGGCTGAGTTGGCAGTTATGAGCAATGATAGCAACGAAGGTTTTGTCGATGTTGTAGTGCGTGATGCGAGTAGTGGGTATTCGCGTAACATTACGCGAAAAATGGAGGGAGGCCGCATCAAAGGTCTGATTGAGGTGCGAGACAACGTCTGCTCGGGCTTACTCGGCAAGAATAACGAAATGGCCGCGAGCTTCATTGGAAGAGTCAATGATGTCCATGCAAAAGGCTACGGGGTTAGCGACTATGAAGAGATCTCCGGCAGAGCTTTTTTTAAACCAGTTTCCGATGTGAGGGCTGCTGCAGGTGATATGGAGATCTCTGACGAGATTTTGAGTGACATTAATGCAATTTCTGCAGCTGCGACGCCGCTTGCAGTCGGGGATAACATCATTGCAAATGAACTGTTATCCCTGAAGAACGAAAGATTTTTAGACGACGGCAAGTCCACGTTGGTCGAGTTTTATGCCAATTACGTCGGTGGTCTAGGTACAGAGATCAATAGATCGGAGCATAACAAAGATGCTAACGATATCGTAGTGGCTGATTTGCAAGCTCAACGCGAAGCGGCATCGGGAGTTTCTTTGGATGAAGAGGCCATCAATTTAATGAAATGGCAATCTAATTTTACCGCATCTTCTAAAGTGATCACGACGGTTGACGAGATGCTCGAAACTGTTCTGAGTCTAAAGCGCTGATGGAGTTAAATCATGAGAGTATCGGAAAATCAGCGATATCGACAGGCGAACGATAAGATAGCCAAAGCAAAGAGCGACAATGCTAAGGCGCTTGATGCGGTCTCCACTATGAAGAATATACATAGGATCTCGGATGACCCAACAGGGCTGTCGAGAGCCATTCGTTATCGTGATCAGATAGCATCGCTTGATCAGCACGTCAAAAACATGGAGCTCAGCAAAGGATTTATGGAGACCACTGAGCAGGCTCTCTCCGGAATTACAGATAATATTGTTCGTGCCAAAGAATTAGCAATCGGCATGGCTAATGACACGAATAATGCTGCTAGTCGTGATGCGGCTTCAAAAGAAATTCGTCAAATTATTGATGACGTTCTACTACTCGGGAATTCATCTTATAACAGTAGATTTGTATTCGCAGGATTTCGAAATGAGACCCCACCTTTGACAGAGGATGGCAATTTTACGGGAGATGATGGGCAGATATTTGTTGAGGTCTCGCCTGGGACCTTTAAACCAATCAATCTTATGGCCAAAGGGTTATTTGTGCCCAGTGAGGCTGACCGTCTTAAGGGTCACGAGAACATGATTAGTGTGCTTCAGAATCTTTACGATGGCATGGCTGAAAATGATAAGAGTAAAATTCAGGACAGTATGGCGAAGCTTGATTTTCATATGGATAAGGTGACAAGCTATCAAGCGACGATTGGTGGGATGTGGAACTCGCTTAACAATGCTCAAACGAGGGTTCTCCGCGATTCTGACGCAGCCAAAGTGACCCTAAGCGGGATAGAGGATGCCGATGCTTTCAAAGTAACCAGCGAGTTCAAGCAGGCGGAGACAACCTTACAGGGAACACTTTTGGCATCAAATAAGGTTTTGCAGCCATCTCTGCTGAACTTTTTGCAATAGGATTAGTTTTTGGTCGTATAACCAAATTAGCATTTAGTTTTTTTGCCCCGCCAGGGAGGGCGATACCAAGGAGGGTATTGGGGTGTTAGTGCTAACTCGTAAGGAGCGAGAAGAAATTGCTATCGGCGATGACATTACGATCGTCGTTATGCAGATCAAAGGCAAACAGGTGCGGCTTGGGATCAAGGCTAGCCCCAATATTATGGTGCACCGAGGAGAGGTTTATCAGCGAATTCTTGAGGAGAACCGCGCCGCCTCGGTCTCTGATACGGGGGCCGTCCAGGAGGCGGGACTCATGTTCTCAAAGCCGCAAAGCCCCAATCCAGCAGGTGTTAGAAGGGTGGTCAGATCCTCAAAACCCGGTGACGGCGAGGGTGATAAATAATAGAACACGTCCCCGCCAAAGTACTTGCATTGTGTGGAAAGTCTGGTTTACACTAAAAGAAGCTTAAAGGGACATTAAGGCGTTTTTGAATCTGTGGCGGGCGACGGGAGTTGTCGGTCTCCTCAGGCATAGAGTGCACCAACTGATACCAAAGATGTTTGGTTGATAAGGGAATAAGGAGTCGTGTCTTGATCAAATTAAAGACCACAAGGTTCGGCGAAATTGATGTTCCAGAAAGTGAAGTCATACATCTTCCTTCGGGGTTGATAGGTTTTCCTGAGCTTAAACAATACGTACTCCTCGACCACGACAAGGAGTCACCTTTCAAGTGGTTTCAGTCCTTGGAAGATGGTGCGATCGCCTTTGTTCTAATTGACCCGCTGCTTTTCAATCCCGAATATATCGCTGAAGTCGCCGACGCCGAGCTCGCTGAACTCGATGTGCAGTCGGAAGAAGATCTTGTCATATCGGTGATTGTAACAGTGCCAAGTAACCCTCAGAACATGACTGCAAATTTGAAAGCTCCCCTCATATTCAACTTGAAAAATCGACGCGGCAAGCAAGTTATCCTAAACACGAGCTCCTACACGACTCGACATAACATTATGGACGAGGTTCGTAAGCGCACGGCTGGATCTGAGGCGGCAAGCGTTCAAGAAGCTGTTAATCAAGCTAAAGCCGATCAGGCGTCTCAGGCTGTTCCCGAGACTGGTACTGGCAAGAAGGGCTAAGGTTTTTGTGAGGTAATCGGTAGATCGGGGCAGGCTGTGAAGCCTGCCCTTTTTTCTATATGTCTTACGGATGGAGAGAGGCTGCCTTGCGAGTGCTCTTATTGAATGGTCGCGATATCACGTCACAGGACTGCCTAGGCTTCTTGGATGGAAGCTTTTTCCAAGGTGCTCGTGTCATGACCACGATGTTGGCGCAGGGTCATGCGGTTGTGGACTTTACTAGACATCTGGACCGGCTGTTGTCTCATGCGACCGAGTTTATGTCTTGCCAGTTACCCTCAGCTGAGCTTTTGAAGTTTGAAGTGCAGTCGACGCTCGAGAGGTCGGCTGAGCGAGGTGGGTCGCGCGTCAGAATTATGCTATTTCAAGATACGTCTGGATTAATAAATCGTCTCATCGATATTATGAGTCTTGAAGCTGAGACTTTGATGGCTAAGCACCCTGGCAGTGGGGTGCGCCTACTAAATCATACTGATCGGGCTTGGATACGCGGTAGTCACGTTAAAACGGGACTAATAGGTCCTCATCGAGAAAAAGAAATCATTCGTGCGCGGACGATGGGCTTTGAGGATGTTCTGTGGGTGAATAGTGAAGGAGAAATAGCTGAGGCAACTTGGGCTAATATTTTTTTAATTGGTAGAACAGGTGATCTTGTCGAAATAGCGACGCCACCGGCGTCTAGTGGTCTTTTGCTAGGGCTGGTTCGTCGACGCATCTGCGAGTTGCTTCATACGGCAAAAATTCCTGTCACTGAGCGTGTTGTCACGATTGATGAATTGCCCCGATTTGATGAGGCTTTTGTTACATCGAGCATTCGCGGATTAATTCCCGTGTCTCAGATCGATAAGCATCGTTTCCAGACCACACGGCCCAACGCGGTCTTTCACCACATTCTCAGGCTCTACCAGACGTGGCTCACAACTGAAAAATCCAATTATATCGGTGATTTGAATAAATCCACCCCCAAGACAGACGCCTAATATTTAAGCATAAATTTATTGAAATATTAAATTGTTATGGTAGAAGGCTTTGATTCTATTAATGAGGTCTATCTATGACAACGCATGCGCCATCGCCGCAACCCCGTAAACTGCACCTAGTATCTCTGGGGTGCTCTCGAAACCGCGTGGACTCTGAGGTTATGGTGGGGACACTCCTCCGCGATGGTTGGACCTCAGTGGATGATCCAGAGCAGGCCGACGCCGTCGTAGTTAACACTTGCGGATTTATCGCTTCTGCCAAGGAAGAGAGCGTCGACACAATTCTGTCGATGGCGGAGATTAAAAAAACAAACCCGTCTTTAAAGCTAGTCGTAGCTGGATGTTTAACCCAACGCTACAAAACTCAACTTGCAAAAGGACTGCCTGAAGTTGACTTATTTATAGGTACAGACGAATTTTCTCGTATCGGCGAGCTTCTCGAGTCGAATCCTCAGCAGGGATCGATTTTTGCCAAAAGAACTAACTATCTTTATAACGAGGATATGCCTCGTGTGAATACACTAACGGCTTATAGCGCCTATGTGAAAGTGGCTGAAGGATGTCAGCACAATTGTGCTTTCTGTATTATACCCGCTATTCGTGGCCGACTTCGAAGTAGACCGATTCACAGTGTCGTTAAAGAAGTCATGAACCTCGTGGATGGCGGTGTGCAAGAGATTAATTTGATTGCGCAGGATCTAGCGGCCTACGGTCGAGATTTGGATGAGACAGATCTCTTGCAACTTCTGAGAGCTTTGGTGAAGATTGATGGTCTTAAGTGGATCAGGCTTCTTTACGTGTATCCAGAAAACATCAGTGATGAATTTCTTGAATTTTTCGCCGCAGAAGAGAAGATTGTAAAATATCTTGATATACCGGTCCAACATGGCAGTAACTCAGTCTTGAAGAGAATGAATCGCGACGTCACACGTGAGGAGATTGTTGCAACAGTCACCAAACTTCGTCTTAAAGTGCCGTCCGTCGCGATTAGAACGTCCGTCATGGTGGGATTCCCAGGCGAAACCGCCGAGGAGTTTGAGGAATTAAAGTCTCTTGTTCAGGAGTTGAAGTTTGATCACCTCGGCTGTTTCTCTTACAGCCAAGAAGAGGGAACTGTTGCTGGACGGATGTCCGATCAGGTTGATGATGACACCAAGCAGATGCGTCAAGACGAAATTATGTCGATGCAAAAAGATATTTCACGAGAAAAGTTGAAACGCTTTGTTGGCAAAAGGATTCCTGTTTTGGTTTCCGGTCCCAGTGATGAGAGTGATCTTTTGTGGCAAGGACGTATGAGTGTACAGGCACCTGAGGTCGATGGTGTCGTTTATCTCAACGATGGACCCTTAAAAGCCGGTAATATCCAATTTGTCGAGATAACGGACTCTTACGAGTACGATCTGGTCGGTCGCGTTCTTCAGTAGAAGGCGCGGTATCACATTTAGTTTAGACGTTTAGAATTTGGCAAGAACGGCCCCAGCCTCAACTCCTTTGAGTGATTGAGAGTTGACATCAATCCATGGCCTGATGACGATTTGTGATGGTTTGGCTCCAACGAGGGATGGAGCCATGGGTTGAGAATTATCAACAAGAATAGGCGCTAGCGCCATCCAGCCACCAAAAGCGGTGCCCCCTAAAAAACCAAGGGATGCGCCTATGGAAATAAACTTAAGGTGCTTAGCCGGTTTGTCTTGCAAGGTAAGAACCGCGGCCCCGACGGCCGCGCCAGCAGCCGCAGAGTATCCGGCTGTCACGAACATATCCTGAAATCTGCCCTCAAGTTCAGACTCGGCTAGGGCTGTCTCGGTTTGTTGCGTCCCTAGTGCAATTAAAATTAGCCAAATCAGTTGTCGAATTCGAGTCATGGGCGCTTACCTCCTGGTAAAGAAGCGATTGTAGAAACCCAGATGCTTTATTATCAAACGTCCAACAAATGAAATCAATGCGGTGTTTAAAAATTATTTGCTTGCTAGCCTAAATAAATAATATTATAAAGAGCGCCTGCCTTCAAAAGGTAGTCTTAAAGCCGCATCCCGGCCCAAATTAAACAAGCCTGTCGAGATCAGATCATTAAGTAAGTCCAATCATTATTTTCCCAGAAAAATTAAAGCTAGTTTAACTCCAAAATCATTTAACAACCCTAGTTGAGGTAGATTGCCCATGACTCAAGGCAACAATGGTGATGACTCCAACCCAAGAAAGCGACCAGCGCGACCGTCCAAACCGGCCCATCATGCTGCTAAGGCGGATCATGAAAGTGCCGCCGATGTGGCTGTCGCTGACGCCCCGTCAAAGGCGGTAAAACCCGCAGAGAAACCTGCTGGTGAATCGACCGGTGCGGTGAAGCCTCTTCCTAAGACCTTGGTAGATGCCATTGCGGGTGAAATTAACCTGAAGCAGCTCAAAGATCGGCACATAAACGATCTTAATAAAATTGCTAAAGAGCTGGAGATTGAGGGCGCAAGCAACCTTCGTAAGAACGAATTGATGTTTGCGATACTAAAGAATCTCTCCGAGCGTGGCGGGATTGTTTACGGCGAAGGCGTTCTCGAAACCTTGCCCGATGGTTTCGGGTTTCTGCGTGCTCCTGACTACAATTATTTGTGGGGACCAGATGACATCTATGTTTCTCCAAGCCAAATTCGTAGGTTTAATTTGCGAACTGGGGACACCGTGTCAGGCCAGATTCGCCCGCCGAAGGATGGCGAGCGTTATTTCGCACTATTGAAAGTCGAAAAAGTTAACGGGACGTCTCCAGACCAGAGCGCCGAAAAGATTATCTTTGATAACTTGACGCCGCTCTATCCAATGGAAAAGTTCAAGATGGAGTATGATTCGAACAATTTAGCGACTCGGATCATAGACTTATTGGCGCCCATCGGCAAAGGTCAACGCTCACTGATTGTTGCGCCACCAAGGACTGGTAAGACAGTTTTATTACAGAACATCGCTTCGGCAATTGCTAAGAATCACCCAGAAGTGATTCTAATTGTGTTGTTGATTGACGAGCGCCCAGAAGAAGTAACTGATATGCAGCGGAGTGTTCGTGGGGAAGTGATAAGCTCCACATTCGATGAACCCGCTCAGCGTCACGTGCAAGTTGCAGAGATGGTTATTGAGAAGGCTAAGCGCCTGGTTGAACACGGTAATGACGTTGTAATTCTTCTCGATTCGATCACCCGGCTTGCGAGGGCTTACAACTCTGTCGTGCCACCCTCTGGTAAAATTCTTTCGGGTGGTGTCGACTCCAACGCTCTTGATAAGCCTAAGAGATTTTTTGGTGCAGCTCGTAACATCGAAAATGGCGGATCCCTCACGATTATTGCGACGGCTTTGATTGAAACTGGATCCCGCATGGATGAGGTTATTTTTGAAGAGTTTAAGGGTACAGGCAACATGGAGTTGAACCTTGATCGTAAACTAGCTGAGAAGAGGGTATTCCCGGCGATCGACATCAATAAATCAGGAACTAGGAAGGAAGATTTGCTTCTGCCGCGTGATGTCTTGAATAGAATGTGGATATTGCGCAAACTACTTGCGCCCCGAAGCACTGTTGATGCGATGGAATTCCTGCTTGAGAAGATGGAAAAGACCAAAACAAACGCTGAGTTTTTATCGTCGATGAATGGATAATTTTAAAGTACCGATCGTCTAATGTTTACTAAGCTAGATACATTTGAGCGCCGCTTCGAGGAAATCGAAGCGGCGTTATCACAGGACGGCCTTGATCCTCGCGAGTTGACGCGGCTTTCGAAAGAGCGCGCCTTGATTCAGGATGTGGTGGAGGCGTGGCGATCATATAAAATTCTTCTTAAAGCTCGAGACGATGCAAAACTGTTGCTGGAAGACAAAGATCCAGATTTAAGGTCCATGGCTAAGGAAGAGTTGGATAACGTTACAGGTGATTTGGAGAAATCAGAGCGGGAATTAACGATCCTGATGCTGCCCAAAGACCCAAATGATCAGAAAAATGTTGTTTTGGAGATTCGAGCAGGCACCGGAGGTGAGGAGGCCGCTTTGTTCGCTGCCGACCTTATGAGAATGTATACTCGTTACGCCTCGCGCGCGGGTTGGCGTACTGAGGTTTTGTCGAGCACAACGGCTGAGCGTGGCGGCATCAAGGAAGTCATAATCATGGTCGAGGGTGATAAAGTATATAGCCGCTTGAAGTTTGAGAGCGGCGTCCATCGGGTTCAGCGCGTACCTGAGACGGAAGCCCAGGGTCGTATTCATACGTCAGCCTGCACAGTTGCGGTCTTGCCCGAGGCTGACGAAGTCGATGTGACCATTCGGCCACAAGACCTGGACATTACAGTTTGTCGATCATCTGGCGCGGGCGGTCAGCACGTGAACACTTCTGACTCGGCGGTCCGGATTGTTCACCTTCCAACGGGACTTGTTGTTGAGTGTCAGGATGAACGTAGTCAACTTAAGAACAAAGAACGCGCTCTCAAGATTCTTAAAGCCAAAATACTTGAGAAAGCGCAAGCAGAGCAGGCGGCAGAAATATCAGCCACCCGTAAAAGTATGGTTGGTAGTGGTGACCGTAGCGAAAGAATTAGGACCTACAACTTTCCGCAAGGACGCCTAACGGATCATAGGATAAACTATACGGTGTATAATTTGCCTGAGGTCATAAACGGCGATCTCGACGAAGTTCTTGATAAGCTCGGTACGCATCATCAAGCCGAACTCCTCAAAGAACAGCTAGAAAAGTCACCTTAATTTGGATCGCGTATAATTTGAATAATGAAAACGAACATAATCGCGTCGGGGTTGAAATTTGGACGATTCAAAAAGTCCTTCAATCAGCTGCCGAGTGGTTGCGCGCGAAGGGCTCGGATCCGCTAACTAACCCAAGACTTGATGCTGAAGTGCTGCTAGCCGCGGTGCTTGAGGTGGATCGCATGCGGCTTTATTTGGAGCTGGATCGACCCTTGTCAAAGCTGGAGCGCGAGCGCTTCAAAGCCCTGCTATCGCAGCGAGGAGCTGGAGTTCCGGTAGCTCAGATTGTTGGGTATCGGGATTTTTACCGGCACAGGTTTGCGGTTTCGGCAGCGACGTTAATTCCGCGCCCGGAGACGGAGACATTGGTGCAGACGGCTTTGGATTTTCTTAACTTATTAAGGCAGCCTAGGGTGCTTGATATTGGTACTGGGACTGGTTGTATTGCGATCTCAATCGCAGCAGAGATTCCAGATGCGAGCGTTGAAGCATGGGATATCTCAGAAGATGCGCTTTACGTCGCTCGACGAAATGCGAACGACTTAGGTACAAAAAACGTCCGCTTTTCGAATACTGATGCACTAACCTCTGATGCTTATCGAGGTTCTAAATACAACGCTATCATTTCAAATCCGCCTTATATACCTCACCATGAGCAATCGCTCTGCTCTCCCGAGACCCTGAAGTTCGAGCCTAGCCTCGCGCTTTTTGCACCGGAAGATGATGGACTAACTTTTTACCGCCAGTTTTCTGAGCTTGCGGGAGATCTTCTTGATCACGACGGCAAAATTTTCCTGGAGTTTGGCCTTGGCCAGGCTGAAAAAGTTGCCCAGTTGTTTGAGGCGAAAAAATGGCGGAAAATAATAGTAATCAGGGATTTATCAGGTCGAGATCGAGTGATATCCGCTGAGAAGCCCTGAAGCAGTTTTTTAAAAAAAACTATCATCGGTGCAAGATGTCAGAGACTGGTCTGCACAATTTACGCACTCACAATTGGCAAGCGATTAAGCGCTTCACGATTTTTTTGTTATTATTTTTTTGCGTTCTGACTGTGTTTTCTTTTTATTTTGAAAAAGTTCTTACACCGCTCATGATTTCTGGTTTTTTAGCGTATCTGCTGAATCCACTTGTTAATGTACTTGAGGCTAGAAAAATCAATCGCATCATGGGGACAACGTTAATTTTAATTATGATCTCAGGTTTAATCGTTTGGGTTGGGATTCGGCTTTTTCCTTACCTTTATGAGCAACTCGTCGGCCTCGTTAAGCAGGTTCCAGAGATTGTCGAATACTTCGCGAAAAATGCAGCAAGAATTTTACGCGAGTCACTCATGAGGTATGGTCTCAAGGACGTCGAAGCGATCGATCAAGCCATCAGTAAATTCAATTTGATGGATGAAGCTCTTGCCCGTTTTCAAATAGCTGCTCAGGGTGTCTTTGATGTTAGCGCGGGTCTGATGGGGTCGGTTATGAACTTTGTACTGATTCCTATTCTTACTTTCTACTTCGTGGCGGAGAAGGCCTCTATCCTTCAGGGTCTTCGGAGAATCACCCCGAGGGACGTGCGTCCCTATGCGGCGCGATTGGTCGCGACGATTGATGAGACCTTAACGCATGTCATCCGAGGTCATATTAAAGTCGCCTTGACGCTTGCATGTCTTTATTCGATTGGTTTTTCTGCCATAGGTTTATCCGCAGGTGTCGCGATTGGCATTGCGGCAGGGATCTGCCGAGTCATACCTTATCTGGACGTCATTGTTGGATTGACCCTTGGAGTGACATATATTTTTACACAGCAGATACCTGCAGTTGAGATCTTTTGGTTAGTGGGTGTTATCGGTACCGTTCAGATTCTTGACGGAATGCTCATTACACCAAAGCTCATTGGTAGCAAAGTAGGCCTGCATCCAGTGATCGTCATCGTTACGGTTCTGGCGTCCGGAGCGAAGTTTGGCTTCATTGGTGTGTTGCTGGCAATACCTGCAGCGGCGATTGTGAAGGCTTTGTATAAGCTTGTGCTGCCTCTATACCGCGATTCACATTGGTTCACCGGCGAGTTGAAGGACGGCGCGGCTTAAAGGTCTTTTCTGAGCGATTTTTTGGAAATACTTGCTTTCGTGATTGGTCTCGGCTTGGTGCTGGATTCTTCGTTGTAGGCTTTGTTTTTTCGAGACCGGTACCTTCCACGATGACGACGAAGTTTAGTTTCTCGGGTAATGCCGAGAGTCGCTTTAGAATGTATTCCGAGTGTCCCCACCAGGTTTGTTCCTGCGGGCCGCTTATATCAAGAGCGACAAATATTTTCCGGTTTGTTCCGTGTAGCACTTTTGCCATGGTTTCGAAAAATGGCCGCATTCTGTAAGGTGTATCAAAGAAAGCTACGGGCCACGGCTCTTTGAGAGTTTGCCGCATGAAAGTTTCGCGACTGGCTTCGTCGCGTGGTGGGAATCCCGCAAATATGAAACGGCGGCAATCGATAGGGCATATAGAAATGGCGGCCGTGAGGGAGCTTGGTCCCGGGACAACCTTCACTGGGGCGCCAATTTCAAAGGCCACATTGACAAGGTCTCGTCCAGGGTCAGCAAGCCCAGGTGTCCCTTGGTCACTCATATAGAGAGCATCGTTTCCCGCCATGAGCTCTCGTTTGAGTTCCTCGAGCGTGAACTGCTCGCGCTGTTCGGTGTATCTCATCCACTGCCGATGTACTTGAGCTGCCTTTAGAAACTGACGAGCTCTTTTATCCTCTTCAAAGACAAGAAACTGACAAGATCGCAAAAGTTCTAATGAACGCGGGGGTATATCCCGTAGGTCGCCGAGGGTGGTCGCTGCAATCCAAAGGGTCCCAATAGCTGGGCTTTTGTTCTGATTTTCCATTTAATTTCCGAATGTTATGACTTATGGAGCATTGTCGTAGACGCTCTATATCACGTATGTTACACCTCGTTGCTCGTTTATGTCAGGGAAAAACCATACAAATTAGGGATATCTGGAAAATTTAGATGTCTAAACTTGGTTCATCCAACACTACTGAAGTTGAAAGTTCGGCGCGTCCTCGTCATGTTGCCGTGATTATGGACGGAAATGGACGGTGGGCAAGACGAAAGGGTCATCCCAGGGTATTCGGCCACAAATATGGCGCTGAGCGGGTTCGAGAGATCGTCGAGTTTGCTGGACAGAAGGGTGTCAAATATCTCACGCTTTACGCTTTTAGTGATGAGAACTGGCGAAGGCCGGTTGAAGAGGTGGGGGCTATCATGCACTTACTCGAGCACTACTTGCGCAAGGAAAGACGGGCGTTGTTTGAGAAGAACGTTCGCTTCAAAACAGTTGGAGATTTATCCCGTCTATCAACAGGTCTGCAGAAATTGATCGCAGAAACGGTCGATATGCTGGATCACAATACTGGTCTCACCCTCATCGTTGCTGTAAGTTACGGCGGTCGAGCTGAAATTACCAGGGCGGTAAAAAAAATTGCAGATAAAGTTTTCGCTGGAGAACTTAATCCAGATCAAATTGACCAAGAATTGATTTCTCGGCATCTAGACACTGAAAATATTCCTGATCCCGATTTATTAATCAGAACAAGTGGAGAATTACGGATTAGTAATTTTCTTCTCTGGCAATCTGCTTACACCGAGTTTTATTTTACTGATGTAAACTGGCCTGACTTCGACGGCGTAGAGTTTGAGAAAGCTCTCGTGGCATATGCGAACCGGGAAAGGCGCTTCGGGCAATCGGCGGTGCATTCCTCGGTAGGGTCGGAGAATGCATCAAAGTTGGGTGCTAGCACATGCTGAGAGTGCGGATATTTACTGCTTTTTTGCTGCTTCCGCTGCTACTTTGGCTTTTGATCGATGGCCCAGAGTGGGCTGTTATGATTCTGTTGTTGGCGTCCATTTTTGTCTCCGTTTTTGAGATGTCCATGATGATTCAGCCCCGTCTGGATGAAATGCTACGTAATTATTCACATCCAGGTGGTGGGCGTAGCGAAACTGGAGAGATATACGTGGCCGCCTCGCGCACGCCTCATTACCGAATCCTCGCGTTATTTTGTGCGCTAGTCATGTGTTCTATTTTTATGGTGTCGGCTTTGTATGGGATGGAAGCAGGCCGGGGTATCGTTGTCCTAGGGTTCGTGATCGCCATTCTTGTTGGCGCTTTTGCTACCCGGGGCATAGAGGCTGAAATGGCACGGGTTCTCGGGTTTACGTTGACTTTGGCCTATGCTGGGTTTCCTTGGCTTGTTGTTTGGGATCTTTACTCGATTGCTCCCGGCGGAATTTACCTTTTAATGGTTTTAGCGATTGTTTGGCTTGGGGACACCGGTGGATATTTTGGTGGACGTTTTTTTGGTCGCCATAAACTATCGCCCCACAAAAGTCCTAAGAAAACGTGGGAGGGCGCCTTGGTGGGGCTCGGGGCCAGCGTGCTGGGATCTTTCCTATGGAGCTTGTGGGCTGTGCCGAATGATCGGTCGGTCTTAGGCGTGGCGCTGTTGTGCGGATTTTTCGGGGGTATTGCTGGTCAGCTGGGTGATCTTGTGGAGTCAGTTATAAAAAGATTCACTGGAGTTAAGGATTCGGGGCGGCTGCTTCCCGGGCATGGAGGAGCTTTAGATCGTATCGATGGAGTCTTGTTTGCCGCTCCGGTTATTTGGTTTATTCTGTATGTGTCTGGGGCCGTTATTAAGGCTAGCTAAAATCAGTTTCGACTGGGGTATGGTTTGCCCCCATCACTTAGAAGATAAAAGAGCCTATGCAGAATATTTTTTACCACCCTGCTGTTGCTATGATCGTGATGCTTGGCACGCTCGTTCTTTTTCATGAGCTTGGCCACTATATAGCTGGTCGCCTTTGCGGGGTTGGTGTTGAAAGGTTTGCCATTGGCTTTGGGCATAAAATCGCTGCTTTCAAGCGAGGACAGACTGAATTTCTAATTGGTTGGGTCCCGCTCGGTGGATATGTGAAGTTTTATGGCGGGACTCGAAACGAGGATACACCTGATGATGTCGAGGGGATTTTGTATTGGCAGGCATCAGTTTGGAAGCGGGCATTTATCGTAGCCGCTGGACCAGCTGCGAACTTCATTCTGGCTTTTTTAATTTTTTGGGGAATGGTGATTCATGGAATCGAACAACCACCTCCCACAGTCGGCGATGTTATTGAAGGCAGTCGAGCTCAGCAAGCTGGAATAGTGCCAGGCGACAGGTTTGTGAGCGTTGACGGCATAGCTGTAAAAAACTGGTCAGATATCGAACGAACATTTCAAAAAAATCCGGAGAAGGAGCTCGACGTCGTTGTTTTGCGTGATGGTCGAGACGTCGAAAAAAAATTAACGCCAGAGGCCGTCGTTGGCCGGACTATCTTCGGCTCAAAAGCAAAGATCGGTCGTGTGGGCGTCGCGCTTGGCTTTCCTAGCGCTGTTGTTACGATAACGTCAGCTGATTCTCCGTTAGCGCGAGATGGGCTAAAAACGGGTGATCGAATTGAATCCTGGCTGGATGAATCGGGCAAATCGCACAAAATTCATGGCCTTCACGAGACATTTAAACTTTTTTCCGAATGGGGCCGGAATTATCGGCGTCCAGTTAGCGTGTCAGTTAGACCGATTAGCATTGCAGAAGGCAAGGATGGTCGTGCGCAGGAGAGTGCAGCATCTGAGGCTCGCGTTGTCAGCCTCGATGCCGCAAAATGGCCAGCTCATCAGGGCCAAACAGATAGAGCCTATGCGGCCTCTCTTGGTGCCGTTGACAGTCATCTCACAGTTGGTTTACCTCGGGAGGGCTTATCTGGAATTCTAGAGCCCGGAGATCGATTGGTATCCTGGAACAATATATCGATCCGAAATATTTTCCACCTACAAGAGATGATGGAAAGTTGGAAGTCTTCGGAAGTTCGTCTGGTTGTCGTGCGTAACTTCAAGGAATTGTCCTTACTCATACCGCTGAAAGCGATAGATGTTCAAGCGCCTGAGGGGTTAGTTCAAGTCTACTTGTTAAACGCCGTTATGCTCGGTCAAGCATCGCTACCTGAGGCGGAACTGCTCCAAGAGAAAAACCCCGTTATAGCTGCAGGTGTGGCCATAAATGAGGCCTATAAGCAGACGTCTGTAATGCTCGTTGGGTTCTGGCAGATCATCACGGGAAGTGTGCCTATAAAATCACTGGGTGGTCCCATGATGATTGCGAAGGTTGCGGGTGATTCGGCCAAGGCTGGCTGGATGGCGTTTCTTGCTAGTATGGCTGTGATTTCGATTAACTTGGGGTTGGTTAATCTGTTTCCCATCCCGCTGCTGGATGGTGGGCAGCTTATGCTACTAGGAGCCGAGTTTATTAAAAGATCTCCTTTGGAGGAGACAACGATTGAAAATTTCCAGAAACTTGGATTCATCATGGTGATGTCTCTTGTAATCCTTGCATTATACAACGATCTCAGCCGCTTCTGGGGAAGCATCGTTGGAAGCCTGTTTGGTAGTAAATGAAGGATTACACTCTGATTATCGACACATCGATCTTTGGGGCGGGCATCGGCTTTTTTGATGACTCGTTAAAAAATATCGAATTTTTAGAAGTCTCCAATGACGTCGCAGACAGTGCGAGGCAGTTACCTTTGATGGTTGCTAATGGGCTTAGTCGTTTAGGTGTGGAGTTACACGCCATCCGCAAAATCATCGTGTCGCATGGCCCTGGCTCATTTACTGGCATTCGCGTTGGAATGGGTTATGCTTTTGGATTTTTGTCTGGCCTTCAACTGACCGCGGGTGGGCAGCCCAAAATCACCGGCATTTCGTCCTTAGTATATTTGGCAAGGTCTCTTGTCAGCGAGATTGGGGGGCGTATCGTCCTGTTTTTGGCTGCAACAAAAACCACAGGTTATGTTGTTTTTTCTGATGGGGGCGAGCTAATACCCAAATCTTTTGATGTGACTGGCATGGGTGCTGATAGGTTCCTTTTAGAGCATAAAAAAGCGAATTGGATTTTGATTGGCGACTGGGAACAGGTCTTGGGATGGGCTAAAGCTCATCAAATTGAAAGTGTCCGCGCCATTCAGGGGCGTGATGCCGTGAAGTTAGCGATTCGTGGTATCGGCGAGTCTTTGAAGAAAGGGGAGCCTTTTGATTGGAAGGGGTTAGATTCCGCGAATTTACCCATGCCGGTTTATTTACGAAAGTCGACGGTCGAGGAGAAGGCTGCGGTAAGTCCATAAATGTAAATAGTTTTGAGAGTTATATTTGCTTGAGAGTGCTAGCGAGGAGTAAGTCAGATGGATAAAGTTTCGTCACACGATGGGAGACAGGCTCGGCTTGGGGGCGCTGTCTATATTCTTCCAAACTTGATTACGACCGGTAATCTTTTTTTCGGTTTTTTCTCAATAATAAAGAGTATGAGTGGCCAATTTGGTTGGGCTTCAGTGGCTATTTTGCTTGCGTCAGTTTTTGATGTTCTTGATGGCCGGGTTGCTCGACTTACAAAAGGTACCAGTGAGTTTGGTGTACAGTATGATTCGCTTTGTGACTGTGTTTCGTTTGGGGTTGCGCCAGCTTTTCTTATGTATCAGTACGGACTTTTGGAGCTTGGGCGTATCGGTTGGGTGGCTTGCTTTATGTTTATGGCGTGTGGAGCGCTGCGATTGGCTCGCTTTAATGTTCTGAGCTCTATTGGTAAGGCATCTGGTGATTTTACTGGACTGCCCATTCCCATGGCGGCCATAACGGTCGCAAGTTTTGTATCATTGATGGTTGATCTTGATCAAAGGCACGCTATGGGGATGCTTGCTGACAACAGTTTTGTGAGAATCCTGCTTGATACTGATATGAGAAAGTTATTCATGGTCGGTTTAAGCCCGATACTTGCGCTTCTCATGGTTAGCAATATCATTTACAAATCCCACAAAGTATTGCGGCTTGGGTCTGTCAGGTCGTTTCAGTTACTTGTCATACTCGTCATTTTAATGTCAATTGTTGCTTATGCGCCCGAAATGGTCGGCTTCGGATTGATATTTTTCTATGTTTTAAGTGGTCCACTGGCTTGGGCGTTTGGCTGGACAAAGTTAACCAACGAAGATGAAATCTTCGCAGAATCAAGTTTGGATGAGGAACCATGATGAAAGTTGCGATTATCGGAGCCACAGGTGCGGTTGGTCGCGAGATGGTGGCAGACTTAGAAAATTCTGCGCTTAAACATTTGGACGTTGGTCTTTTCGCATCAGAACGAAGTGCTGGCGAGAGTGTTTCGTTTCGTGGCAAGGCGCATGAGGTGAGGGCCTTTAAGCTTGATTTGCTAAAGGGCTATGATGCTTGCTTGATGAGTGCAGGTGGAGCTTTTTCTCGTCAAAACGCGCGTTCCATTGCAGATATGGGCGTTACAGTAATTGATAACAGTTCAGCGTGGCGGATGATTGATGGCGTTCCACTTGTTGTGCCTGAGGTGAATGGCCATGTTTTGAGAGGTCTTCCGCGCGGATCGATTATAGCCAATCCTAACTGCTCCACCATCCAGATGGTCGTGGCTATAAAACCGCTTATGGAGCAATTTGGTATTCAGCAAATTCACGTATCTACTTACCAGTCCGTATCTGGAACCGGCCAGAAGGGAATTCGTGAATTGTCATCGCAGGTCGAGGCGTCATTTAAGTTCGCCGACATTAGTCCTCAGGTTTATGCCCAGCCCATCGCTTTTAACGTATTGCCCGCTATAGACGTCTTAGACCAGTTCGGGCACTGTTTTGAAGAAGAGAAGATGGTCCGGGAAACCCGGAAAATATTCGGTCAACCAGAACTTGACGTGTTGGCTACAACCGTTAGAGTGCCTGTTTACCACTGTCACAGTGAATCTGTTGCCGTTCGGCTCGCAAAAGCTGCGTCACGACAGGAAGTCCTCGATTGTCTAACTCGCTTTCAGCCCCTGACTGTCTGTCTGGAGAATGATCATTCCAAATTCCCCACACCGCGTGGCATTGCCGGGTCTCAAGGCGTGCATGTAGCGCGGGTGAGGCTTCCTGTCGACAGAGAGCGCAGTGATTGGGTTCAGCTGTGGGTGGTGGCCGACAACCTCAAGAAAGGCGCTGCCACGAACGCGGTTCAAATTTTGAGCGCAATCAGTTAACATTATAAGGTCTGGAGGACCCGATGATGTTGACGATTTCTAGGCGAACCCTCGCCCATGTCTTTGGCCTAATTGTGCTTTCCCAATGGCCTACGTTATCAAATGCCCAAGATTCCCTTGGTTCGGACGTTCAAGAGTTCGACAACCCTGAAGATGCAACCCTGGACGGCAGTCTTTCCCAAGACGGTTCGGATGCTTCAGCCCAGGCTCCCGCTGATGCAGCCGGTGAGTCTTCAGCGGAGTCATCTCCAAGCCAGAATTCTAGCGCTGAGACAACTGAAAAAATTGGTGACCAAGCCCAACCCACGCCAGAGTCAAGTCAAGAGCCTGAGCAAGCACAGCCAGACTCCGCGACAGCCGCGGAAGGTGAATCGAAGACTCAAACGCAATCAGCAGAAGCACCCAGTACAGATCAGCCCTCCGCCGAATCTGTGGCTGTCAGTGAACCTGAGTCTACCGAAAAGGAAACTCCCGTCACTGGAACCTATGGGGGTCGAATCTTTGGACGCAATAAAATTCAGTTAGCAGCCAACCGACCAACGTTTAACGAGGGTCAAAAGTGTTACAACAAATTTTATGGGAAGCCGCAGACCCATATTTCGTTTTCCGGGGAGTGGTTTCCACTAGACTGGTGGGTCAATCCTGGGATTTATACGCGCCTCGGTGTCTACTCTGTGCGCGGTAAAGCCGTGTCGGGAACTGCTGCTGCGACTCAGTCGGCTAGCTGTGACACCTTGAGTGTGGATGAAAATAGCTCCACTAATTTACTTTTTGTTCCGATTCAATTAGGTGCGAAGCTGCAATTCTCACCGTTTAGGCGCAAATGGCTTGTTGTTGATTACTGGACCGGTGCCGAGCTTGATTGGTGGCAGGAGACTCGCAGTGACTCAGCTCTTGGCCTATCTCCAATAGGTCTGGTCTCGGCATCTCAGGTCTACACGACTACTGGTCGTAAGCGCGCCATCAGTGCCGGCGCATCGGTGCATCTACTTTTGAATCCTCTTGACGAGAGAACAGTTAGATCCATGATAGAAACCATGGGGATAGGGTATGTTTACCTTTCAGGATTTGTAGAGACGGTTAAGGCTACATCAAAAGAAGGCTTGAACTTTGGACGAAATGTAGTTGGTCTAGGATTCACGTTTGAAGCCTTCAAGTGATTTTGAGTCCAAAGTGAATGATCACTCAGAAGTTGGAGAGATTTCGACTCAATCACTGTACAGGTTGGATCTCTGCTATCAGGGGTCTGCTTACCAGGGGTTCCAGAGCCAGCCTAATGGTCAAACCGTGCAAGACCATATCGAAAAGGTGTTAGCAATATTTTGTCGACACCCTATAAGAATCACAGCGGCTAGTCGCACTGACACAGGTGTACATGCTGAGCATCAGGTTGTCACATTTAGATCAGTGAGTGGCATAGACATCTGGCGGCTTGTGAAGGGATTAAATGCTCTTCTGCCAAAAGATATTCGCATTATGAATGCTCAGACTGTTTCGGATAGTTTCCACCCAATCTTCAATTGTACGGGTAAAGTTTACCGATACTGGATTTGGCGCTCACAAGGTGAATCACCTTTTTATAGCCATCTGTCCTGGAGTTTAACCGGAGACCTTAACCTGGATGCGATGCGTCGTTCGGCGTCTCACGTTATAGGTGAGCATGATTTCACAAGTTTCTGCGCCACCGATAGTGCGGCAAAAAGCAAGGTGAGGCGGGTCCGAGAGATCCAGTTTATTGAACGTGGGCCCATGATAGAAATTTTATTTTTGGGCGATGGTTTTTTGAAGCAGATGGTTAGGAATTTGGTAGGTACCTTTGTGTCAGTCGGGCGCGGTAAGATCGCTCAGTCTGACGTCAAAGTCATCTTAGCGGCTAAGGATAGAACAAAGGCTCCTGCCACGGCTCCAGCCGAGGGATTGACATTGACGAGAATATTTTATGGTGATGATTTGAGCATAACGGCTTTGCTTGATCGGCAAAGAAGCGGGTATAATTTAACCCTGTATTCTAATTGGTTATGAATTATTGGATCTTTTTTCGGCAAGGCCCCTGTCGATGATGCTTCGTTCAAAAATATTATGTTTTCTGGCCGGCCTCTCCGTAACTGGATTCATGGCTTGTCGGACAGTGGCTCCCAAAAAAGGTGATGAAGCTCTTCGCGACTCACAAAGTTCGGTAGTGCCAGATCAGGATGCACCCAAAGATAGTGATCAGGATTCAGGAGCTGACGTGCTGGGTGATGCTGCGGCCATGTGGTCGCCTGCGAATCGACGAGCCAATGCCATGTATCAGTATCTTGTCGCTCAAAATAAGTTCCTTCGAGGTGACTCTGCCGCAGCCGAGAGTCATTTTGAGATGTCCTACAATCTGGATCCGAATGCTTTCACAGGATCTCAGCTTGTCAGAACCAAAATTATCACGGACCCAAAAAGTGACGAGGGATTAACAGAAGCACGACGGATGTCGCTACTTTATCCTTTGGACGCGAATCTTCGGTTGTTGTTTGGACAGGCTTTGATTTTTAAGCAGGATTATCGGGAGAGCGAACTGCAGCTTCGCAGGGCCATTGAGTTAGATCCCAAGCTTGAGGATGCTTACAACAGTTTAATAAAGTGCCTCCAAATATCTGGCCAGACGAAATCTGCCATTGATGTTGCGTACAGAATGACAAAAAACATACCGCAAAGCGCTCAGAGTTGGAGTCTGCTGAGTCGTTTACTTATTGGGGCAAAAAGAGTCAAAGAGGCTGTCGACCCAGCAAGAAAAGCATGGGAGCTTCAAGAAAATAATCCTGAACTTGCACTGATTTATGCTTTAACTCTTGACCTTAATAACAGAGGAAAAGAAGCTGTAAAACTCTACGAGCAGCTATATAGATTCAATCCTGGCAATACGGATTTAGTTCAACGTATGGTGGCTCTTTACAAAGAGCTCGGCAATCTATCGAACGCATTAAGTCTTATTGATGACATGATCGAAAACAGCTCCGATGAAGTGCCAGGCCTAAAAATGCAGAAGGTCATCATTTTATGGGAAATGCAACGTTTCGATGAGGCTCTGAAAGTCATCCTTGCCTTGGAACGAGAGTTACCCGATTCTGATCGTGTATCGTTCATGGCTGGTATAGCCCTTGCTAAAGCTAATCGACGAAAAGAAGCAACCGGACGTTTTGAAAGGATCCAAAATGAGTCTCCGCTAAAATCGGATGCCATGAAGCAACAGGCTGTCATGCTCAAAGAGGATGGAGATCTCAACGGCGCCGTTGCACTACTTCGTCTTCTATCGACTCGGAAGGATTCAGACGTTTCTGTATATCTGTTATGGGGTGAACTTCTTGCCGATGAAAACCGATTTACCGAAGCTCTTGCGGCCATTGACAGTGGTTTAATAAGATTCCCGGGAGACCTTAAATTACTATTTGGTAAAGGCGCTTATTTTGAGCGCGCTGGTGATAAACGCTCTGCTGAGTCAGTGTTTCGAGAGTTGATCACTCGAGATCCCAATAATGCTGCGGCTCTAAACTTTCTGGGGTACATGTTTGCAGAGCAGGGGATAAATCTAGATGAGGCGGAAGAATTGATTCAAAGAGCCCTGAAGATACAGCCTGATAACGGCGGTTACTTGGATTCATTGGGTTGGGTTTACTTCCAGAAAAAGCAATATCATCGTGCACTAGAAACTCTCGAACGTGCGGTGAGCCTTGAAAAAGATGAAGGTGTCATATGGGAGCATATTGGGGATGCGTTGATTGCTTTGGGAGACAAACAGAAGGCGCTCGTCAAGTACAGGGAAGCTTTGCGACTTAAAAATGACCCGCGTGATGAGGCTCGCATAAAAAAGAAGTACGAATCACTTTCGAAAGAATTATCCGGGGGTTGATTTGTTGGGCATCAGTGGGCGCCGTCGTCTGACAGATTTTTTGCGATGCTTGGTTTTCATGGCTGCTATGACATCGTCCTGTCAAACTGCAAAGAGTATTCGCGAGCCCGCTGCCATACCAGTCATATTACAACCCGCATTTAGAAGCTGCTTCCCATCCGAGGCTGAAGCTAAGCTTGAAATCGAAAAAAACGGAGCACGAGTGTTCGTGTCGGCGGTTGTTTGGTCCATCTTGAATACAGATGACATGAACCTCCAGGTTAACACGCCACTAGGCGAAACCATTTTTGATGTTAAGCGCGCGGAGAGTCGATGGAATACGCAGCCCCCCGAGTACATTCGAATAAGTGAGAACAGGGATGGTTTGTTACAGGTCGAAGGGTATGATATCCCGTTGAAGATCAATGAAATCGGTTGCATTTTAGCAGGGGTTTGGCCGGCGGCATGGATGCGCTGGCTTCATGTGTCGCTTGATAATGGACAACAACTACAAATGACCGGCAGGGATGGAGGCCGATTTATTAAAATCGATATGCCATATGCTACACCCGGAAACAGAACCGGCTTCGGAAGGGGGCTTAGCTGTGTTGAGTTTAAGTGGGGTGGCTTTTTGGGTTTTTTTCAGCGAGTTGTGAACTTATGTCGTGAGAACTCAAACAGTGGATTAAACATGAGGCTTACTGGTATAAATGACTATAACGTAATTTGGAATATTGATCATGGCGGCTGAACGACAAGATCGAGTTTTGGATATTTTGAGGGGAAGAGGTATCCTCTCGTCCTCGACTCAACAAGTAGCAGTTGGCTTTATGGAACGCTGGGGGGTTGATGCTTTCCGTGCGGTGATCGAAACGCATCTAGTCGAAGAAAGTAAGATGGCTGACATCCTATCGGAAGATCTGAAGCTTCCGCGTCTGCATCGCGTTCGCATGCTGGCTGTTGAAAAAGACGTTTTTGAATTCATCCCATACGAAACAGCGCTGGATTATTCGGTTTTTCCGTTTGAAGTAAAGAGTGATGGGACCCTAAAGGTGGCCTTTGCAGATCCGACCAATGAGGAAAGGGTTGCTAAAATTAGCAGTTTAGCGGGTGGGCGCATGGAGGCTTTCGTTGGTGAGCGAAGTGAGATTATCAGCGCGATTCAGAAGCACTACCCTCTGTCAAAACAACTTCCGAGTTTAGTATCGATGGTTCGTAATCGTAAGGATTAAAAAATGAGTTTGAAAGTTGTGCTGACTGGCGGGGGGACGGCGGGGCATGTGATGCCGAACTTGGCGCTTCTGCCAGAACTTCGTGCGGCAGGATTTGATGTGTCTTATGTGGGTTCTGGCGGTGTTGAAAAGGGACTGGCGCACGCTGCGGGGTTGCCTTTTTTTGAAATATCTACCGGGAAACTGAGGCGGTATTTCAGTATCCAGAATTTTTTGGATATTGGTCGTATTGTTGCGGGATTTTTCCAAGCATTCATGCTGATGTTGAAGCTTCGCCCAAACGTTGTTTTCAGTAAGGGTGGTTTTGTTGCTGTGCCGGTAACGTTGGCCGCGTGGTTTTGCCGTATACCAGTCGTGACTCACGAGTCTGACGTCTCCCCAGGTCTAGCAAATAAGATAATTGCTCCGTTTTCCAGGAAGATCCTCTATACGTTTCCAGAGACTGGTAAGTTTTTACCGGCACAACGTTCAGAAATGGTAGGGACTCCTGTGCGCCAGGATCTTTTTGGAGGTAACGCCGAGAAAGGTCGATCTATTTGTGGCTTTAATGACAAGAAGCCGATCTTACTCGTGATGGGTGGAAGTCAAGGAGCCCAGCGAATAAATGATGCTTTGAAAACCATTCTGCCTCGGATCACGGGTGATCTAAACGTGGTCCATCTAACGGGTAAAGGTAAGTCCATCGGTTATGCGGGGGCTGGTTATAAAGGTTTTGAATTTCTTGTCGATGATCTCAAACATGTTTTTGCTGCCACCGATCTGGTTGTTAGTCGCGCCGGTGCAAATAGCATTTTTGAAATCCTTGCTCTCAAGAAGCCCATGTTGCTTGTCCCATTAGAAGTTGGTAGTCGAGGCGACCAAATTCTTAATGCCAGGAGTTTTACGCAGAAAGGTTGGGCTTTAACTCTCTCTGAGACCAAGATGACTCCAGAGGCTCTAGAGGTTGCGATTAACGATCTCAGAGCTAACTCAGGTAAACTGATTGCGCGTCAGGCTGAAGCCAAGGCAGAGTCGACCTGTTCGAAGATTGTCGGGATTATCAAACAGGCTGCCGGCTGAATTGTTCGCAGGATTATCTGCAAACACTAAAAAAGTTTCTTGCGATAACAGACAAGTCATCAGACGCAAATGATTCCGGATGGAATTGTACAGATCCTATCGGTAGCTTTGTGTGTGACAGCATCATGGCTTGCCCGTGTTCGTCTGCGGCTAAAATCCGCCAATCGTTCTTATTGGAACGTTTCAAATCCACAATAAGAGAATTATAGGCGACTGTTTTAAATGTCTTGGGTAAACCCTCGGTCATCCAGTTTGCTTCTTTTAAGGTGACATTAAATGTCGTCCCATGCCAGGGGTCTTTTGCCTTTTGGATTGTGCCGCCGGCAACTTCACCAATCATTTGATGTCCAAGACACACGCCAAGCACGGGAACGTTACCCATAGCTTTCTCAAGTAATTGTCTGGTACTCGGATAGTCACTGGGCTTTCCCGGGCCTGGTGAAATCACAATCGGCGTAAGTTTTTCGGCTAGTTTTGTAATGGCTGTGACATCGTCATAGCAGATTCGGTTTAGCGTCACGATACCCTTACCCGCATCTCGTAGCCACTCTAGAAGGTTGAAGCTAAAGCTGTCATAATGGTCGATAAGATTAATTTGCATCTAGTTAGTCGACATCCTGCCCTATTCGGGTTTGGGTACAAGGCTATGAGTCAGTCAATATGCGCCGTCGTGCTGTCCAACGTCGGCAGTGAGGATAGAAACATGTTTTTTGCCCGTGCGTCCACCGTGAAATTTTTAATGACTGTATTTCTTATGATGTCACCCGTTGCGTTTGCGGATGTTGACCCTACAGCTACGCGTGATTATCTGAATTTTCTCATTCGCCTTAATAACAGTTCGCCTCTTGAGCATGCTGGTAGCCGTGGAACGATGGGGCTCAGTTTGGGTTTGGGGTTTGGGGTCTACCATCATGGAGTTGATTCAGATATTTTACGTGAACACTGGCGAAGCCCAACGCAAGACAACTCCCACACTCAGGCTGATCGTAACCGAATGGCTATTCCTCGTCTCTATGTGCATAAAGGCCTGCCAGCGTCCATTGATGTGGGTTTAGTTCTGGGTCAAGAGGTCGCCACAAAAGCGAAATTGATATCAGGCTATATGCAGTGGACTGCTATAGAAGGATTAGGAATACCGGCTGTTGGTATTCGCGGTAGCTTAAGTCGGCTAATGGGACTTGCGACCACCGATGCAAGCGCTATGGGGGTTGATGGCATCATTAGTTACTCGGTTCTAAACATGCTGACAGTCTATACGACGATTGGGCTCTCAAGACATCAGATTGAGGTGCGATCTGGCCAGGATTACGGTACCGACTTTGGTTTGACAAAAACTGGTGACGGAAGCCTTGAGAAGGTCTTGGTGGGGCGTAGTCGGTCATTTGGATTACAGTTCTTATTACTACCACCATTCTTCGTCTCAACAGCGGAAGTGCAGATGAACGGTGACTCGACATTAAATTATCTAGCTAAAATTTCAGTCGGTATGTGACGGTTTAAACGACGGCCTCAGCGCCCTTGTCGATGCCTTCATAACAGACCGCCCTGACTTTGTCGTTTGGTCGCTCCTCGCGCTTAATAAGCCTAGCGATTTCACGAGCAATCGACTCAATGCTGGTTTCACCTTCAACGAAAAATACGCGGTTATTTGGCATAGTCGCTTCAAAATTACCGAGTGATCCGGAATAGGCGAGAGTAACTGGCTCTTCTGACTTACCACGAAACCCTACTTCACCATTTCCCGACTTGACCTGGCCTAGGGTGGCGATGTGTACGTTATTTCCCAAAATCTCCCGCACGACAAAGTGCTCGAGGTCCGGACGTCTCTCCTCGCCAATGTAAATCTCCATTCGACTGCGGTGGCCGTGGAAAAGTCTCTGGCAAAGGCCATTATGACCGGTGATTCCGTGGGTGTAGCGAAAGCTTGCTTCGGTCGGCGCAATTTGTTCCTCGCGAAGTTTTACAGCTAACTGGGTGACTGTAGAGGGAAGTCGATGGCGAAGAATACGGGCGAATTCTTGCTCGATGGCGGTATTTTTCAGTGCCACGGTGTGTACGGGGAATACCGACCCTTTAGGGGATATATAATCCCAGCGAGCATCTTTGGCCTCGCCGCGCGCCCTGCTTTTGAGGGTCCAGCGCTCCCCGTTTTCAAATTCGCTATATTGAACCATCTGACTCCCGACCGGGATAATCAGGGCGTGGTCTAGAGTATTAGCCAGGGTTTGTTTGATGAGGTTTTTTAAGGGGCTGAAATCAAAGACAAAACCATTATTGTCCAGGGTTCCAGTCAACCAAACGTCCACATACCAGCTGTTTCCGACAATTCCCAGGCTTGGGTCAAAGACGGCGCTATCGATTTTACCGACATCGCGCACAAAAAGTGTGCTTGTTTGGGCGCTGGTTGGTTCATCAGCCCGTTGATCGTTTCCAGCAGGATTTATTGAGGAATTCTGTCCGTACATTTGAAAGATTGCCCTGTCTCTGCTATGTCATGAACTCCCAAAGTTTTTTTGCCCCTAAATAAGGACTAAAGTTTTGGGTTGTGGCCCGTTGATATACAGCGGCTTATCAAATGATTCAAGCCCAACTAAGTGAGAGTTTAGATAGTTATGAGCTATTTTAAAGAGGTCCGGGTTCGTATTGCGCCGTCTCCCACGGGAGACCCCCATGTTGGAACAGCGTATGTGGCGCTTTTTAACTATGTTTTTGCCAAAAAAAACCAGGGTAAATTCCTGCTTCGTATTGAAGACACCGATCAGGTCAGGGCCAAGTCGAGCTCCGAGGCCATGATTATGCAGAGTCTCCGCTGGCTGGGTCTCACCTGGGACGAGGGGCCAGATAAGCCTGGGCCTTGCGGGCCATACCGCCAAAGTGAGCGAACTGCGATTTACCGCGAACACACGGATATGCTGGTCAAATCCGGGCACGCTTACCGCTGTTTTTGCACCGCTGAGCGCCTAGAAGAGGTCCGGGCTAAGCAACGAGAGGCTGGGGTGACCACGGCCTATGACCGCCATTGTCGAGGGCTCTTGGCCGCCGACGTGGAGGCGAATATGCGAAAGCAACTGCCACATGTCGTCCGCCTCAAAATGCCAGTTTCCGGGGTGACGAGCTTCACGGACGAAATCCGTGGGTTGGTTGAAATCGAGAATACCCGCATGGACGATCAAGTGCTTCTTAAGAGTGATGGGTATCCGACCTATCATCTCGCCAATGTGGTTGATGATCATCTCATGAAAATTTCTCACGTCATTCGTGCTGAGGAGTGGATTAACTCGACTCCAAAGCATGTGGTGCTCTACGAGGCCTTCGGGTGGGAGAAACCAAAGTTTGCTCATCTGCCGCTGCTAAGAAATGCTGATAAATCAAAAATTTCCAAACGTAAAAACCCCGTGGCTTTGACCTACTACCAGCGCGCAGGAGTTTTACCAGAAGCTCTCGTGAACTTTCTAGCCAACATGGGTTGGAGCTTTGGAAACGACGTTGAGTTTTTTACCGTGGATGACATGGTGAAAAAGTTTGAGTTTAAAAATATTCACTTAGGTGGCCCCGTCTTTGATACGGTGAAGCTCACCTGGATGAATCAGCATTACATGCATAAAATGACGGAAGATCGTTTTGTGGATTACGTCAGAAATGAGATTTTCTCTGATAGTTACCTTCGTCAGATGAAGCCTTATGTTCTTGAGCGTATGAGTCGCTTTGAGCAGTTTGTCGATAACAATTTCTTCTTCTTTAACGGCGCTCTTGATTACGTAGGCCTTGAAATTATTCCTAAGGGTAAAACACCTCAGGAGATTTCTACGATGCTGACGGGGCTGGTTGAGAAGCTTGATGATCTTTATGAGTGGGAACATGAGAGGCTTAAAGCTGTCACAGAGGCCTACAAAGATGAGATCGGGTGGAAGCCTAAAGATATCTTCATGACGTTGCGACTTGCTGTGACCGGCCGTAAAGACTCGCCGCCTCTGTTTGAAACTATGGGTGTGATCGGGCGCGAGATGGTGCGTTTTCGGTTGCGGGACTGTGCTCAGAAGGTTTTGGCGTTTCCGTCCGCGTAACGCCTCAGTTTATGGCTGAAGCCAGTATCGGCAGGCTCTCATCATAGCGGTATGCTGTCCCGCTGTGATTGTCATCAAATTCGCTGTACGTGTGCTGGATGCCCGCACTCTTTAGCTTCTTGATCAATTGTCTTGATCCATATTGCAGAAAGTACTGGTCCCGATTACCGCAGTCGATGAAAAGCTTGCTTAAGGATCCGAGGTTATCTTGGGCTTTTTTGTTGTCGATTCTTACCAGAGGGTCATGACTCTCCCACTGCCTCCAGGTGTCTTCGATTAACCGGCCATCGACAATATCTATGGGCACGTCAAATCCCAGTTCCGAGTCGGGATTAGGACTGTAGAATGCACACATACCAAGCATCATAAGAATGTGCGTGTCAAAGCCTGAGAGCTTTTTTTGCTTCTTTAGTTCAGCAAGATAGTTTTTGGGATCTTTGTATTTGGCCACGGCTACCGGGATGTCAATGAGGCTTCGTCGGTAAACCCACTCAAATCCCATATCGCCTGCATGGCAGGCTACCGCAGCAAAAGTATGGCTCGTATCCATGCCAAAGCGCAAAGCTCCGAATCCCCCGGATGAGCGGCCAGTAATTGCTCTATGCTTGTAGCCTTTAAGAACCGGAAAATTTTGTTCTACATAGGGTATCAGCTCAGAGACGATGTGATCTGCGTGATTGCCGACAAAAGAGCTATTGATATACTGGCTTCCGCCAAAATCGATATATAGATCGGGACAGATGATCACGCACGGCGGCATTAACTTATTATTCATGAGCCTTGAAAGGCGCGTCGCGAGATCTTCTCTGAAAGGCTCCCAATTAAACATGGAGCGACCAGCACCAAGCCAAGAGGCTAGCATGTAAATGGTTGGTAGCTTTTGACCTTTAAGGGCCTCAGCGGGAAGATATGCAGTGTGTGGTCTGACATGTGAGTAACCAGCTCGACTGGTATTTTTTAGGCTATCACTGCCGATACTAAATCGCCGAATGGCTGCGCCATCGTCTAGAATTTGATCTGCAAAGTTCATGTGTGATCGTCCTCTTTTGAGAGGTTTATTTGAGAATTTATTTGAGAGACCAACAGCCACTGGATTCGAGCGCCGTGGGCCAATCAGAGGCGTCCAGCGTTGCGATAACGAATTCTCCTGTAGCTAGTTCAATACCGTGATCCGTGTAGTTGGAGGCTAGTGAGCTAATGGAGGGATTATGACCAATGATCAATAGAGTTTTCTCTGCGTTTGAGATGTTCTGGGTGATCGCATGACAGAATTCGCGTTGATTATTAATCGTGTACAGCTTGGGTTCAAAAATCACACGGCTAATCGGTAACTCGGATATGACGCCGGCCAACGTTTGGCGCGTGCGTGCGGCATCACTGACAATGGCTCGGTCAATATGACCAAACGTTTTTCTAAGAGTCTTACCGACCGACTGAGATTGCTCTCTGCCGCGATCTGCAAGCACACGGTCGTGATCCGATGGTCCGTCTTTCTCGGCTTTGCCATGCCGCATTAAAATCAAGGTGAGAGTTTTCATGTCTAATCCGTTATCGACTTCACCGGTAAAATAAAGCCCACCTGACGGTGGGCTTTTGAAGGTAGTGGCTCCTCAGGACGGATTTGAACCGCCGACCCAGTGATTAACAGTCACTTGCTCTACCGACTGAGCTACTGAGGAAAACTCATAAGGTTAAGGTAATACCTGAGTTGATTGAGTCGTGTCAACGATTTTCTTGACGGAGCAAGCAAAATATTTCAGTGATTCAGGGTGGTTGCGGCATGCCTAGCTGGCGCTTTGGATGTTCTTTCGGATGCTGTTGATTAGGAAATCAACATCAAAGGGCTTCGCGATAAAGTCATTGGCACCCAACGCCATGGCTCTTTGAATGTCCTCTGTAGATTTTCGCCCGGATACCATGATGACCGGCACATTTTTAAGCACGCTATGTGACTTAATAAGATGCACTAGTTCAAATCCGTCGACCCATGGAAGGTTTACATCGAGGAGTATGACGTCAAGGAGGGTCGCCTCAAGAAAGTGACTGAGGGCGTAGCCATCTTCAGCCAAGAGTACATTAAAGTTTTCGCCCTCTAATACTCTCTTGAGAGCATTTCGCATGATTTCTTCATCGTCAACGACGAGTACGGTCAGTTTTTGTTTTGATTTTTTTATGTCTCGGAAGTCGGATAGGGAGACGACTTTATTTTCAGACATTTTTTTGCGCGTGATGGAGTCCAGCTGTTTACGGAAATGCTTTCCCGTTGGACCATTCATTTTTGGCTTCAAACTCATCCTTGAGTCCTTTATCTCAGCCCCTTCCTGGAGCCGACCATCACGATGCTAACCTGTTGTGTCTCGGCATGTGGCCTCGAGGCTTGAAATAAGTGCCTTAGATGCCCCAAAAACGTCTTGCCTAACCCGCTGTTCTCATGAAAAGAAGGGGCATATGTCGCAAATGACCCAAATCATCGTTAATCCGACATCTGAGGCTCCTTCAGAACCTAGCCTTGAGGCTTTTTGTTGGCCTGGCGACGAGTCAAATCGGAATGACTATACACGGCAGCTGTCCTCGGAAATTTTTCACAATGGCGACGTGTTAGGTATACTGGCGCGCGCATTCTCCCTTGGATTAACAAGAGATGTGATCTGGAATCTTGACGGAATTATTCAAGAAGATATTGATGCTTATTTAAAAGCTGCGCGAATCTACAAACGTGGGGTCGCGGTCAGTCGAAACGGTGTCATTGAGCATCATGGGCGTTCTCGTGCGACATCTTATGTGATCGACTTTCCCGTTAGCATAAAAGACTGCTTTAAGACCCTATCTAAAAACGACCTGATCGTCGTTGATCAAAACGTTTCACAGCAAATTCCGCGTGATCTGTTATCTAACGTCGTGACATATAAATTTTCTGAAAGCTCGAAGAATATTCCAACGCTCGCGCACATCACGACCAAGCTTCGAGACCATTGTACTGCTACTAAAACTAAAGACTTCGCGGTGTTCATAGTCGGCGGTGGTGTCGCCGGTGATGTAGTGGGGATGGCGGCAGGACTGCTTGGGCTTAAGACTCACTATGTTCCCACCACACTGCTTGCCATGGTTGATAGTTCAGTGGGCGGTAAGGTGGGTGTTAACTTTGAGCCCTGGGGTAAAAATCAAATTGGGCTTTTTTATAATCCCGTTGGTGTGAGTGTTTGCGCCGACTGGCTGAACACACTGCCCGCAGCAGAATTCAAAGCTGGTGTCGCTGAAGGCCTGAAGCACGCAATGTTGGCAGGAGATCTTTGTCTTTGGCAAGAGCTCCTCGACGGCGCCAAAAGTGGTGTTCGGAATCTGCCCGCAGAAATGCTGGCTAAAGTCATTCAGGTTAAAGTTGATGTGGTCTCCCGTGATCCTTGGGAATCGGGCGAAAGGGCCATCTTGAACTTCGGCCATACTTGGGGTCATGTCATTGAATCCATGGCTTTGAAAAAAGGCGTGAGCGTTCTTCACGGTGAGTGTGTTGCGATTGGGATGCTTCATGCCTTGAGGTTGTCCAAGAAATATTTTGGCATGCACGCCGACTCGTTCATCGAAGACCTCTTGGGGAGTGGAATTTTACCCGACAAAAAAAAGATGCTTGAGATCTTGGGGACGGCCACAGAGTTAGAAAAAAACCGCGATGAAATTCTTGGCCTACTACTAGCCGATAAAAAATCTAAGGCTGACAATAGCGTTAGGTTTGTGCTGCTAAAGGCTCCTGGCGAGGTGGCTCGTAGCGCGGACCGAAGTTGGACGATTCCCTTTAAACCAGAAGATGTCTGGATGGATATTAAATCTTTTATTGGGACACCGAACTGATTGGTCAATCAATACTCAATCAGTCGGGTGTCCCCAATTAAGTTACATAGACCTGCGGTACTTGCCGCCGACTTTGTAGAGCAGTTCTGAGATTTCTCCAAGACTTGCGTGACGTACCGTGTGCATAAGCTCCGCAAAAATATTGCGATTTTCTAACACAGCTTGACCAAGATTTTTCAGGGATTGCTCACGAGTGCTAGAGTTGCGCTGCTTAAATTGATTGAGGCGACCTAGTTGGTCGTCTTTTTCATCGTAATTTGCACGGGCTAGCTCGATCTCTGGTCTAACGTACTCACCGGATATGACTTTGGGATTCAGGTAGGTGTTGACGCCTATGATGGGGAGCTCTCCAGTGTGTTTGAGATGCTCGTAGTAAAGACTTTCTTCTTGGATTTTACTGCGCTGGTACTGGGTCTCCATAGCGCCTAGGACGCCGCCTCTCGATGATAAGCGGTCAAATTCTTGAAGCACAGCTTCTTCAACGGCATCAGTCAGCATTTCCATGAAGTAGCTACCCTGATTGATGTTCTCACACTTGTTGAGGCCGTACTCGCGGTTGATGATCATTTGGATCGCCATGGCTCGGCGTACACTTTCTTCAGTGGGCGTTGTGATGGCCTCGTCGTAGGCGTTCGTGTGTAGCGAGTTACAGTTGTCGTAAAGAGCAATCAGTGCCTGCAGAGTTGTACGAATATCGTTGAAGTCGATTTCCATGGCGTGAAGCGAACGGCCAGAGGTTTGGATGTGGTACTTTAGCATTTGGCTGCGCTCTGACGCCTTGTATAGATCTCGCATCGCCACAGCCCAAATTCTCCGAGCGACGCGGCCGATGACCCCGTACTCGGCATCAACGCCGTTTGAGAAGAAAAAGCTTAAGTTTGGCGCAAAATCATCGATTTTCATGCCGCGCGCCAGGTAGTACTCCACGTATGTAAATCCGTTGGCTAGCGTAAAAGCTAGCTGACTGATGGGGTTCGCGCCCGCTTCTGCAATGTGGTAGCCAGAGATGGAGACCGAGTAGTAGTTTCTGACGGATTTTTCGATGAAGTATTCTTGGATGTCGCCCATGAGCTTTAGGGCAAATTCAGTCGAAAAGATGCAGGTGTTTTGCGCCTGGTCTTCTTTAAGAATATCAGCCTGCACTGTTCCTCGAACCGTTTGCAGTGTCTTGTCATAAATTTGCTTGTGCTCGTCGGGAGATGGTGCGCGACCCTTTTGCTTTGTGAAGACTTCAACTTGCTGGTCCACGGCCGTATTGAGGAACATGGCCAGAATGATGGGAGCTGGGCCGTTAATGGTCATTGATACCGATGTGGTCGGCGAGCAAAGATCAAAACCCTTGTAGAGATCTTTCATGTCCTCAATGGTGGCAATTGATACGCCAGATTCTCCGATTTTGCCGTAGATATCAGGCCTGCGGTCAGGTTCAGCGCCGTAGAGCGTCACCGAGTCAAACGCCGTGGAGAGCCGTTTGGCATCGTCGTTTCGCGAAAGATAATGGAAGCGGTTATTGGTCCGGTTGGGCCCGCCCTCTCCGGCAAATTGTCTCTTTGGATCTTCGCCCGTTCTTCTGAATGGATAAACACCAGCCGTGTAGGGGAAGTTTCCTGGGATGTTTTCTCTTAGCACATAGTCAGCAATTTCAGCTCTGCTTTGTAGGCGCGGCAAAGCCACTTTGGGCAGCGTGAGCTGGGATAGGGTCGTGAACGACGATTCGACGTTTACGTCTTTACCGCGGACTTGGTAGGTGAACTCTTTGCTGTTGTAGTTTTTTTGTAGTTCCGGCCAGCGTTCCAGGGCGTCTCTGACGTCAGCTGGGATTTGCTTCCAAAGGGCGTGAGCCTCGCTTTCGAGTGTTTTTGCGATGTCGGACTTTCCGGTGTCTTTTAGGTGTTTTGCCGACCTCTCAAGTCCATCAGCCTTGCGAATCATCTCGACGATTGCTGCGCGGTGTTCATGGTAGGTTCGAACGGTTCTTGAGATATCGGATAGGTAATTGATCTTCTCGCCCGGTATCAATGAGCTGCGGTGGGTTGATTCAAAGGAATATTTACGGGTGCTGGAAGGCTTAAAACGTGCCTCGCCCAGCTTGGTATTAAGTTTTTCACAAAGGGCTTTGTATAAGCCATTCGTACCGTCATCGTTAAAACGGCTAGCGATCGTTCCATAGACGGGATAAGCAGATTCTTCGACTCTTTGGCCTTTAAATCTCGTTCGACGAAGCTGCGTTCTGACATCTCTTAGAGCGTCAGGAGCTTGGCGTCTTTCAAATTTATTGATGGCAATCAGATCGGCAAAGTCGAGCATGTCGATTTTCTCAAGCTGCGTCTGTGCACCGAATTCGCAAGTCATCACGTAAAGACTGACGTCACTCACGTCGAGAATTCCTGTGTCACCCTGGCCAATGCCTGAGGTCTCAACGATCAAGAAATCAAAATCACGGGTTTTCAGAAGGCTGAGGGCTTCCTTAGTGGCGTGAGCAATTTCTTTTCCGCTTGAACGGGTGGCAAAGCTGCGAAGGAATACGCGTGAGTCACTCGCGCTATTGATTCGAATGCGGTCCCCGAGTAGCGCACCCCCGGTGGCTTTCTTGCTAGGATCAATACAGATCAGTCCTATTTTGACATCAGGATGATCCCACAAAAAGCGGTTGATCAACTCATCTGTGATGGAGCTTTTACCGGCTCCGCCAGTTCCCGTGATTCCAAGCACTGGTATTTTCGTTTGTTTGTTTGCCGATGGGAGCAATGATTTTGTCAAACTTGCAGAATTTTCAGAGCCGTTCTCCAAAAGAGTGAGTGCACGGCTTAGCTTGACCCAATCATTTGACGATTGATTGCGGCCCGCCCATTGGCTCATGGCCACATCAGTCTCTTTGATCATGTGCCCGATAATTCCGTCTAGACCAAGTTTTGCCCCGTCTTCAGGACTGTAGATTTTTGTGATTCCAGACCGATGGAGTTCATCCATTTCTTTCAGCGTGATGACGCCTCCACCACCGCCGAATATTTTAATATCTTTGGCTCCAGCCTCGTCGAGAAGCTGGCGGATATATTTAAAGTATTCCATGTGACCGCCTTGATAACTTGAGATGGCGATCCCCTGAACATCTTCTTGTAATGCAGCGTCGACGACTTCTTTAGCCGAGCGATTGTGTCCTAAGTGAATAACCTCAGCGCCTCTTGCCTGAAGGAGTCGACGCATGATGTTGATTGATGCATCGTGGCCATCAAAAAGTGCAGTCGCGGTGACAAACCTGATTTTGTTTTTTGGTTTGTAGTTTTGAAGTTCCTTGGCGTCTTGGCTGATGATTACGCTACCGCGATTTTCAGGTGTGGACATGGCGTTTTTCTCAATTCCTTCGGTTACTTGTGGACCACGCAGCATATCAAACCTAAAAATATGCGTCACGGGGACAAATTTATCTGTATTTTCATTAAGTTATAAGGTTATTATGGGTCAGCTCGCCTGTTTCCTAGGCCGTATGAGGTTTTAATCGTCGGTGCGAAAATTTCTTGATCTTGAATTCAGTGATGACTTTGTTGGAAGCCTCCCCGGTGATCCGTCCAATCAGGAGACTTCTCGTGAAGTGTTGAATGCCTGTTACTCGTTTGTTTTACCAACAAAAGTTTCCTCTCCCAAGTTAGTTGCTTGGTCCGATCGGTTGGCCGAGTCACTTGGTGTTTTCAGTCCGCTCGTAGACGAAAATCAAAAGATGGCGAGTGTCTTGTCAGGAAATTCTTTGCTTCCCGGCATGCGTCCATACTCAGCTTGTTACGGCGGCCATCAATTTGGTCATTGGGCTGGTCAGTTAGGTGATGGTCGAGCGATCACCCTCGGCGAGTTTAAAGATCTCCAAGGAAAGTCTTGGGAGCTTCAGCTTAAGGGAGCTGGGAAAACTCCATATTCTAGACATGCCGATGGTCGTGCCGTTCTGCGATCATCACTCAGGGAATTTCTCTGCAGTGAAGCCATGCACGGTCTTGGTGTTCCCACCACCAGGGCGTTGTCGCTAGTTCTCACAGGTGATTCCGTGGTGAGAGATATGTTCTATGACGGAAGGCCTGCTGCCGAGCCAGGGGCTATTACATCAAGGGTTGCGCCAAGTTTCTTGCGTTTCGGAAACTTCCAGCTTTTCAGTGCTCGCGGTGAGTACGAGAACCTAAAAAAATTAGCTGATTTTGCAATTTCAAGGTTCAGCCCTCAATTTGTATCAAGCTCTGGCCCACAGTATGCGCAATGGTTTGAAGATATCTGTGTGCGAACGGCCAAGTTGATGGTTGATTGGCAGCGAACTGGATTTGTTCACGGTGTGATGAACACAGATAACATGTCTATTCTGGGCTTAACGATTGACTACGGACCCTACGGCTGGCTTGAGGGATTTGATCCAAACTGGACCCCAAACACAACAGACGCTGCTGGTAGGCGCTACTGCTACGGCAGACAGCCCCAGATTGCTTATTGGAATTTGCAGCGGTTTGGTGAGGCGTTGCTGCCGCTATTTGAGGGTGATTCTGGTGTCGAAAAGATAAAAACTGGCCTTGATCGGTATGTTGAGACATTCAATAAGAGTTTTTTTGACGTCTTTGCGCAGAAAATTGGTTTACAACGTTGTCGGGACCGCGCCGATGAGGCGCTCATCGAGGATTTGCTGGATCTTTTGAAAGGTGTTGAGACAGATATGACGATATTCTTTAGATGCCTGGCCGCGATCGATCTCTCTAAAATAAGCGTAAAAAGCACCTGGGAAAATTTAAGTGAGATTTTTGATTCCTTCTATAATTTGTCAGCCGTGCCACCATCTCACCAACAAGAGTTGCTCGACTGGATGAGGCGCTATGCAAGGAGATTTGATCTTGAGGGCAGTGATCAAGAGCGGCGAGCTGAGCTGATGAATAAGGTCAATCCAAAGTTTATCTTTAGAAATTATCTTGCTCAGGAAATCATTGACGAGATTATGCAAGGCACGACCACTAAGTTGCACCAAGTTCTAAAGCGCACGCAGTCCCCTTACGTGGATATGGCTGGGGATGAAGAGCTATGCAAACGACGGCCTGAATGGGCTAGGTTTAAGCCAGGATGCTCAGCGCTATCATGTAGCTCGTGAGTGAAATTGTCCTCGAGGTAGACATCGGATTTACTTACGCCGCTTTAGCATCGCAAGAGCTTGACCTGGCGTTTTACCAAGTCTCCAAAGTCCAATCGATGCAAACACCGAGGCAATCAAAGTCAAATCCACTAGAAGCCGTAACGAGGCGTCTAGTTTTGTCAAAATAACACTGGTTTCTGTTGCCCCGACCAGGGCTCCGAAACTAAGTTTCAAAAGCGACTCTTGATAGGTATTGTGGATACTAACGACGAGTAATGTCCCGATAGCTAGTTGCATCAGTGAAGTAAAAATTTGCTTCCATTCGACCTTTACTTTATCTGCATACATGCCGCATATCAGTATGACGGCATTCAAAGTTAGCGTGACCGAAGCAGTCATCGCTAGGCCTTTGTGACCATATTGCTTCACCAATACGGCATTAGCGAAGTAGTTAGCAGCAATGCTCAAAAGACTTACAATCATGGGAAATCTAGTACGGCCAGTGGCGTAGTAGTAGCTATTCATGACTTTTAGAAGGCCATAGCCTAGAAGTCCGTAACTATAGGCTTCAATCGCCACGGCAGTCGCTGCAGTATCCGATGCAGTAAATTTACCAGCCTCGTAGAGAATTTGGGTAATCTCCGTCGATCCAAAGACAAGTGCTAGTGTACACGGGATCATCAGCCATGCGACGAGGTCCATAGCGTTAATAATTTGCTGGCTAGCTTTTAGATCAACAGTCCCACCAGCCTCTGTTATCGACTTGGTCAGGCTTGGAAGCACTGCTGCACCCACAGCAACTCCAAACATTCCTATGGGAAGTTGGACCAGTCGAAATGCGAAGTAAAGCCAGGTGACGGCTCCTGTTTCAAGGCTGGTTGCGAAGTTTGTGTTCACAATCACGTTCACTTGGCCAGCACTGGCAGCTATCACCATGGGTCCCATGAGCAGAAGTATTTTTTTAATATCATTAGACCAAGGAAATACTTTGGGAAGGAGTGCTTGACCCTTGAGTAGCGGCTTCCAAAGACCCCAGGTTTGGATGGCCGCTTGTGCCGCGCCTCCAAGGAGGGTGCCGAGTGCAAGACCAAATATCCCCGCATCACCGAAGTTTTCAGTCCACTCGTTTGGTAGATAGTCGCGAGCAAGTGGGGCAAACCATATAGCACCAATAATGCTAAATAGATTGAAAAGAATGGGAGCCACCCCTGCCAGGAAGAATCCTCCTCGCTGGTATAAGGCGCCCTGAACAACGGCACCAAGGGCGGCAAAACCAATGAATGGAAATAAAAGCTGGGTGAGTGCGACGGTGACCCCGTGAAATTCTGGATCATGTCCATCAAATAAGGTCATAAGCCGGACTAGATCATCGGAAAATAAGATTCCAATCGTACAAATCAAAAGACTCAACAACATGACGAACTGCAGAGTTTGTATCAAAAGCTTATTGGCGGATTCTTTGTCCTCAACACAAAGGCCTGAGTAAACTTTTGTAAAGCTTGAACCGAGAGCCCCTTCGGCGAGAAGTTCGCGGAGGAGATTGGGTATTCGAAACGCGACAACAAAAGCGTCCATGAAAACGCTGGCGCCAAAGACAGCGCCGATGACAGATTCCCGAATCACTCCACTGAACCGACTCAGAAGAGTTCCCATCGAGAACAAAAAGCTGGATTTTGCTAGAGACATCTCTCTCCAGTTTAACTGCATAGGGCTACTAAGACCAGTCGACGACTCCGAGTGCAATGACCATGGGAAGCACTAAAAACCGCATCCCAGCACCCTATTAATAGGATGATTTTATTAGATAAATTTAAGCTTCACAAATCCTTTGTGAAGCCCCCTAAAGATTCTTGCCCACACCGACGATTCCATTAATAACAGAGGAGGGGGTTCATGGGACGCTCTCGGACATCCCAGATTTTGCTTGCCCTTGCGACCCTAGCGTTCGTTGCCTGTAACGACAAGTTTATGGCTCAATCAGCTAGGTCGAAGACGTCAGCACTTGCGGCCATTTCGACCACCGTCGATGAAGCTGGAAATATTTCCGGAACTATCGACCCAAGTGCCTCTGCCACGCAGCTTTTGAAATTTAGTTCAGGTGAGCTCGCGGGCTCTGCGATCGCTATTCCCCCTGGAGCACTCTCAATACCCGTCTCTGTGACGGTCGGTGCAGGGGAGTCCTTGTCATCGTCACAGTTTTTGCAAGATGTTGGGATTACCAATAACTCGATCAGTGCGGCGGGGCCTAGCGTCGCGTTTACTCCGAGTCAACCAGTTGAGGCAACCAATCCATTTACATTGTCGATTCCGTTTTCATCGGGGTCGTCGCTATCGTTGACTACATCAAACGACAATATCGTGGTGCTATACCGTTGGACTAAAGTGGTGAATGGCGAATCGTCTCACTCGATGGGGATAATTCCGGCCAAGGATGTTGTCATCGCTAAAGACAAAGTGAGTTTTCAGACCACCAAGTTTGGTGTGTTCCAAATCGGACGAGCTGAAACAAAAATCCCAGAACGAGTTAATGTGCAATCGGTTCAGCCGCCAGCTCCCAAAAGAGATTTAAGTAATCCTCTCATAGGCGCGTGGAGTGCATGTCAAAGCGGGTTTGATAATGGAGGTCGCTTTAAGGAGCCGACATTTGTTAAACCAACATGGACCAGTTTGAATGTTGATCCCGAGCAAATTAATTTTGGAGTGCGTGGGAAATTAGAATCCATGAAGATTCTTCGTTTTGAGACTAAAGATTGCAGTGGTGAGTCATCTAAGGGCTTTGAAGTTAAGGGCTACTCCGCTAATGCGGAGGCGTCACTCGATCCCATGTACTTCGCGATCACAGATTCCAATGGTAACCGTTCCGATTCGTGTCAGGCTGTTTATCCGGTTGTGAGGAGGGCGAAAGACTCTTCCGAGGTGGCTGTCGACACCAAAGCCCAAGATGGAGTTACTGACTCTGCGGCGGGCACCAATCAAACCAGTGTGTCGTCATCGGGAACACTCGTGGCTCCCGCTGCCACGAGATCAAGGATCGAGCCCTTTCGAGAGTCCCCTGATATATCCCCGGAGTTTACCCAATACATGGCCGGCAGCCGTTGGATAAGTCTAAGCTGGGAGTCAAGTGGTACAGTTCAGCTAATTCAGTTTTTTGGACTTAATTGTACTGGTGCTTCGAAAGTTGTATGGACACCGGAAGCCTCTAGAGGGCGTGGATTTAACAGAGGAGATGTTGGCGATTTGCGACCTAACTCAAATTATAGTTTTATTTTGTCATCAGATTCGGGGAAATCAGCCTGTCAAAACGTGATGACGACCAGCGGTGACGCCACAGATTGGACCAGTGGGAACCGTCTACCATGGAATAATGGAGATGCGGTTTTTGAGTTTAAAGCCGAAGTTTACGATAAAAATCAATATAAGCTTGGGGTCAGTATTAATGGTCTACCTCCGGTGGATACATACTCCACTCAGATTGCGGTGGGAGTTGATTCTGCTGTTGTGAAAATCCCAGCCGAGGATATTGAAAACAGTCTAGTCTCCGCGTGGACCCCTGATGGTTGTTCATTTATCGGTAGTGATGGGCGATCGTTCTCAGCTTTTAATCTGATAAATGAAAGAGTCTTCGACCCGCCCAGGATTGTTTGCGATGGAATGATGAGCCAAGATTCTGGTGGTGGCTTATTTGGTGGCTATACTGGCATGAAGCAAATGTCCAAAGCACTCAATCTTAAGATTACAAATGGCGGATTTACTATGGTGGAAGATCTGTTTGAGTCACCGAATTGCTCGGCTGGCACCAGAATTTCAAGCAAAATCGAGTTCGGAGCGCTGGTATTACCTGGAACAGATTTTGTGAAGGAGACGGTTCCGATTGATGTGACCAGTAAAGATATTTCAGGTGCGATTTTCACGGATCTTGGGATTCGTGCGGCAAATAAAATCAACCCAGAGATGTTTGGCTGCGGGATTTCCAGTTGGGTCAAGGGACAGCGGCAGGGTCTCGCGGGATCAAATTGCGCCCAAGATATTGGTCGAACCAAGTACAAGCGTTTAAAGATTACAGACGACCGTCTTTACATTTGCGAGCTTGAAGGTGAAAAGGACTCTTTCGGCATGACCCCTGATCGCCGTATTCCCTCGTGTGAAATTAATGAGCGGTCTTTTTTCTTTAAGAGACAGTGATACTTTGAAGCCGGCGTACAACATCCTTAAAACAATGTTACTGCTCCAAACTTCAATTGTCTGACCTTAAGAGCGTAAGTCTTTTTCGTTTGGCCCGGTTCCGGAGTTGCCACAGGTAGGCCGTAGGCCAGGTAACCCTCATAATTGTCCATCTCAACTTTTGCGTTTTCTTCTGACACTGAACATAGAAACTTTGAATGTTGAGATACGCTGTAACTTAGAGTTGATTTTATCTCGTTTAGCGTCGCCCTTGCATCCTGAAGACCCCCAGAACCGCTTTGACCAGGTGCTTGCATGATTCCAAATTTAGTCAAGGGTGCGACGCCGTGTGCTGCGCTAAGTTCAAGTTTTTCTGACAACTGGTATGCAAGCATCGCCCGCAGAATAACAGAGTCCATATAATGCCCAGAGTCGACATTTTGGTACAAGGACCGTCTCGCTTCCAAGGCTGGACTGAGTGAGAGACCAAGGTCGTTAAAGGCTACCCGTGTACCAAGCTCCAGGTTTAATCGGGAGTAGGACGATGGTGTCGCTATACCGGCACTGGGAGATGTGGCAATGCGAGTCCACCCTCCAGAAATATTAAGCGGGTAGCGCGAATCAGATTTTTGCCAAGTCAGCTCTAAGTTAAATGACGAGCCGCGATTAACTCTAAAGTCATCCGCATGAATTGAACCGTCGACACGCATGTCGGAGTTCTCCATCATGGGCATTGAAAGGATTGGATATTGCCCGACACCCAAAGAAAATCCTATGGCGACAGTCTTGGGAGTAACTTCAGTAGGATGAGTGGTGTCGTCGAGGCCCGGTCGCGGTACACTCGTCGGCGGCTGAGCCCACAAAGTGGTGGTGGCCAGCAGTGCAAGCATCGTCATGATGAGTCTTAAATGTCTCGTCATAGCCATGGAAGCTCCGATAAGTCTTTATTCATCGTGATACTATTAAATTAATAAGTTTTTATAGGCAATTAAAATCTTATAAAATCAGTCAAAATTCCTAGTCTGTAGCTCCTTAGTGCCGCAATAATATTAAATAAATACAATCACTTACGCTGCGCGAGAACGGTCCTAAGCCGAGGTCCTTTTTACAAATCGTTCGTAAACTCGACCAAGAGCCCACCTAGCCTCGGCAAGGTTCAGAGCAGTAAAAAATACGACATAACTTCCCAGCATGATCAAAAGATCAAAGGGTGGATTGGAGGGAGCACCGGGAAGCCACATAGTCGACAGCAGGACAAGAACCGTCGCAAGAATTGGTAGCAAAGGTCTGAGTAGAGCTTTCGCAAGGTTTTTGGCTCTAAGTTGCCATGTCATGGCGGCAGAGACGATCACAATGAGGGCGGTCAGACCCTTTGCTATCAAGCTTGCTGCAGCCACACCCAAAAGTCCACCGCCGTCGCTCAAAAACGTAAAACCGATCACGAGTCCGGAGATGGCACCTGCACCAAGCCCAAGCACCAGTGGTAGCCACTGCCGCTTTAAAGCCAGAAGCTGAAAACCAAAGACGACGATCATTGCGAAAAAGAACGCGCCAAGACCCAAGTAACTTAAAACATCGGACGCTCCCAAATAGGAGAGACCAAAAATTAACGTTAAAAGTTCATCGTTGAACCAAATCGAAAAAGTGATCAGTGGTGCAATGACTGATATGACCCAAAAAAGAGATGCGTTGATAAGACGTTCGATTGATTTTGCATCGGATAAAGCCAACATTTCAGAATAGAATACGCCCGAAATTGCTGCGGTTATCGGTGTAATGCTTCCGATTAATTTGCTGGCCGATGAATAAAGGCCTGTGGCAGTTGAGCCAAGATTTTTTTCAACGAGAAAGAGATCAAATCGGTCTACGATGAGGAACATTAAAATAGCGATAGCAAAAGGGGTGGCAGCGCTCAGAGCTACTTTAACGTCTTCCAGTTTTGGCATCGAAAGTCCCACTAGTTTGACGGCTACCACAAAAGACGCGATGGCAATCAAGGCGTTCACGGCATTTGTGATGATTACAAATAGTGTAGCATCGTGAGGTGCCTGAATGAGGCTGAATATCGCTGCCACTGAAAGAAGCTTGGCTATAATCGAAATGAAGCTTAGCACTGCGAGCTTTTGCTTTGCAGCCAAAATCCAAGACGAATCAAGAGCACTTGTTAACATGATGAAAAGAGATGTGAAGACGGCGAGCCTGTAAGGCCCAAGATTCGCACTACCCATCATTATGAGTATGAGTGCGATGGTCGCAAAAGCAGCTAAAAAAAGTTTTGCGCAAACGACGCTGCCGTTGACGCGGCTCTCCTCCTCGCGCGTCCCAGCTTCTCGTATGAGGACAGGGCCCACCTGTGGGAATCCGAACGTTGTAAAAACAATACCCCATTCCAAAATCCAGAGTGCGTATTGTGCGGAGCCGAAAGCGTCAACGCCAAGCCTGCCAGCAATCAGATGCAGGTTTACCAGAGGCACAACTTTGTTGGCTATTTCGCCGAGAAAAGCCATAAACAAGGTCACAGCAATGCGCGTCTTGTTCACTCAGTCACCTGAAGTTCGCTAATAGCAATTACTTGGCCTTTGTTTTTCCAGCTGTTTTTGTTTTTCCAGCTGGTGCCGCTGATTTTGCTGCTGCTTTTACCTTGGTCTTTCCAGCTGTCATCTTTGCAGCTAACAGCGGTAAAGCCATTTCGATCGTAACTTGAGCTGGATCCAAATCTTTAGGTATGGAGGCCGAAATGGTGCCGCACTTAACGTAGGGTCCAAACTTCCCCTCGTAAATCCCCATGTCTTTACCGTTCTCAGGATGCTGTCCAAGCTGCTTCAAAAGTTTTGCGCCAAAACGGCCGCGTTTTTCCTCGCGCAGTAACTCGATGGCTCGCTGAAGGCCAATCGTGTATTTGTCGTCTGTCTTCTTAAGCGAACGCATGTCGGGGCCGCATTTGACGTAGGGACCAAAACGACCGTCATAGACGGTGATCATCTCTCCATTGTCGGGGAATTTCCCTAAGTCTCGCGGAAGACTTAGGTATTTGAGTGCTTGCTCTAACGTTAACGTTTTGAGGTCTTGATCACGTGGCACGGAGGCGCGACGTGGTTTTTCTTTTGAGCCTTCAACTTGTTTGCCAACCTGGACATATGCTCCAAACCGACCGGTCATCACGTAGATGTCCTCACCTGTAGGTGGATATTTGCCGATACTTTCTGGGCCTTTGGCTTTGGTCTCAAGGATCTGCTTGGACTCATCAAGCGTCAAATCAGCTGGGGCAATTCCTTCTGGTATGGAAGCAAAAACACCCTCTTCTTCTTTGACGTCTGTTTGTGAAAGGTATGGACCGAATCGGCCGATTCTTATTTCCAGCTCTTTACCAAGTTGTGGAAGCACAATGGATCGACTGTCTTTCGGGTCAATTTGTTTGATTTTAGCTTCAACGAGCTCTTTAAGCCCCTTTGGCCCAAACCAAAACTTTCCCAGATAATCTAGATGATCCAGATTTCCTTCTGCGATGCTGTCCAGATCCTCCTCCATCTTGGAGGTGAAATCAAGATTCACAAAATTATCAAAGTGACGCTCCAAAAGTTGTACGACCGCAAAACCAGTGAAGCTTGGGATGATGGCGTTGTTTGATTTCGTGACGTATTTTTTGTCAAACAAAGTGGATATGACGCTAGCATAAGTCGATGGTCGACCGATGCCCGCTTTTTCCATGGCCTGTACAATTGAAGCCTCGTTGTAACGAGCCGGCGGTTTGGTTTCATGCGAGTCCGGGGATACGCTGACTAAGTTGGGCTTATCGCCAACTTTCATAGGTGGTAGTAAAACATCACTTCCCCAAGAGGCGTCCCCCGATTCCAGATCTTCATCGTAGGCCTTCATAAAGCCGGGGAATACTATTTTGGTGCCTGTTGCATTAAACAACGTATTCTCTGCACTTATGCGTACTGACATTGAGCTTTTTTTCGCGTCGGTCATCTGTGATGCCAGCGTGCGCTGCCAAATGAGAGTGTAGAGATCGAGCTCTCGGTTAGTTAGTCCCGTTTTATCGGGCGGAGTAAATGTTCCGGCAGGGCGGATAGCTTCATGTGCTTCCTGAGCGCTTTTCGACTTTGCAGAGTACTGCCTCGGCTCGTTTGAAAGATATTCAGCGCCGTAGGTCTCTTTGATGATGGCTCTCGTTTCAGTCAAGGCCTCCTGCGACAAGCTCGGCGAGTCAGTACGCATGTAGGTGATAAAACCTTGCTCGTAGAGGTTTTGAGCTGTTCGCATCACGTCGCGCGTCGATAGACCAAGTTTTCTGTTTCCAGCCTGTTGCAGAGTTGACGTGATGAAAGGTGGCTGTGGTTTCGTGGTGGATTGTTTTTCTTCAATGTTTTGTACTTGCCATGTAGCTGTTTTAAGACTGTCCGCAAGGTTTTTAGCTTCTTTGCCAGCTAATACGATCATGTCTTTTGTTGCGTTGAGCGCGCCAGTGGTTTCATCGAAGTCTTTGCCCTGTGCTACACGCTTGTCGCCGATTGAAAGAAGTTTGGCCTCAAATTCTTTGCCTTCAAACTTTAACTTGGCAAGAAGGTCAAAGTAATTAGCCTTTTTGAAACGCATGCGTTCGCGCTCACGCTCGACCATCATGCGAAGTGCGGCTGATTGAACACGACCGGCCGATAGACCGTACGTGACTTTTTTCCAGAGGACTGGAGACAGCGTGTATCCAACGATGCGGTCCAGAATCCTTCTAGCTTCCTGGGCGCGCACGAGTTTATCGTCGACAGTTCGCGTGTTTTTAAGAGCTTTTTCTATCGCTGGTTTGGTGATTTCGTGAAACACCATGCGTTTAACTGGACATTTAGGCTTCAGTAGTTCCAGTAGATGCCAGCTTATGCTCTCCCCTTCGCGGTCCTCGTCAGTCGCTAGGTAGAGTTCATCAGCGTCTTTTAGCTTTTCTTTTAGTGTCGTTATGATTTTCGTTTTGTCTTTAGGCACGATGTAAAGGGGCTCAAACTTATTATCGCAATTAATCCCGATCTCTTTGGCCCACGGCTCTTTCTTGTATTTCGCCGGAATATCGGCGGCCGATTGCGGAAGATCACGAATGTGTCCCATGCTTGCTTCGACCGTGAAGTTTTTGGGAAGAAACTTACGAATAGTTTTAGCTTTAGTGGGCGACTCAACGATGACTAGATAATTTTTTTCCAAAACCCGCTCCCAAAGGCGAATAAATTGAAACGAATGGTCTCTGCTATCTATATATAGGAGAGATCGTGTGTCATTCTAGGTCCCTACGGACGCGACAGAATCATGATAATGTGCATATAGTTAGAGGTAGATTCCACAATATTCTTCCACCCAGGCTCTAACTAACTAAATTATTTAGCTAAAAATATTATTCCGAACCAATTAAACGAGGTGTTTAAAAAACAAGCTAAAAAAACAACCGCTGATTACAAAAATCAGCGGTTGATTCATTTCGGAGGATGTCTGGATCAGGCTTTGACGCCAGCTTTTTCGTATTTTCGCTTGAACTTCTCGATTCGGCCTGCAGTATCGACAACTTTGTGTTTACCCGTGAAGAACGGATGCGATGCACTCGTCGTTTCAACGGTGATCATAGGATATTCTTTGCCGTCTTCCCACTTGGTGGTTTCAGTTGTATTCACCGTCGAACGGGTCATAAAGGACCAGCCGTTGGAAGCGTCCTTAATAACGACGTGGCGGTAGTTGGGGTGGATGTCTTTCTTCATTGCCGATGTCTCCATACTTTCTCAATAGTTACGGGCCGTAAAGGTGCGGCTCCAGCTGAGAATAGACGGCGGAAGATAGCCAAAATGCGTCCTAAAGGCAATAGTAAATATGGCTTGAGTAGGGGGGGTTTACACCGAGGATAGGGTCGGTTATCATTTTTCTTGGCAATAACCCGCAATTACGATGTTTTTACCCCAATCGCAGTCCTTATTTGAGGCGAGACTGGAGCCCCACGTGAACACAAAAAAATGCCCACGTTGTGAACATCAAGCCATTCTAAGGCCCCGTAACTTTAGTGACCAAGCCGTTGCGTCTTTGGTGTCCTGGGGTGATATGGATCGCAAAATCGTGGGGCACCCCATCTGCGATGACTGTCACGAAGAACTGCGTGACGCCTTAATCGATCATCAGAGAGCTGCCACAGAAAAAGAGGCCGCTGCAGGACGTGCACGAAACCGACGAGCCAGTTAGTTACGAGCGTTTATCGGCTAATTTTATTGATTTCAAGACAATTCTATGGTTAATAAGCCCCGAAATTGTGGAGCTGATTAATCATGCGTCAAGACTATAAACTCCTTGATTCCGGCGACTTTCAGAAACTTGAGCAGGTGGGACCATATAAAATTGTCCGACCTGCAGCTCAGGCTGTCTGGAAGCCCCGACTTGATAAAAAAGAATGGTTAAGCGCCGATGCCACATTCGAGCGTTTTTCAGGTGGAGACGGCAAGTGGACCGTCCGTAATCGCTCTTTACCCAAAAAGTGGACCATTGAGCAGGGGCCCGTGACGCTCGAAATTTCGCTTACGGATTTTGGACATCTTGGAATATTTCCTGAGCAAGATGCTAACTGGGATGCACTTCATACACTCATTACAAATCGCCGAAACGCCGCCGGAGAGATGAACGTTCTCAATTTGTTTGCATACACGGGCGGTTCAACCTTGGCTTGTGCGATGGCCGGAGCAAAAGTGGTTCATCTTGACGCGTCAAAGACGAGTGTGTCTTGGGCGCGCGACAACGCAAAAGCAAGTGGGGCCGAGGATAAGCCGATTCGATGGATTGTCGACGATGTTCAGAAGTTTGTTGAGCGCGAGGTTCGACGAGGTAGTAAATATCAGGGTGTAATTTTAGATCCGCCAAGTTTTGGGCGAGGTTCAAATAATGAAGTTTGGCAGATCGAAGACCATATGGTTCCGCTTTTAAATAACATCCAAAAAATTTTAGCGGATGATTTTTTATTCATACTCCTATCCAGTCATAGCAACGGCTATACGCCGCTTGCGCTTCAGAATCTTTTACTTGGCGTTGTGGATGGTGCCGAGGGGCGATTTGAAATCGGCGAAATGGTCGTGAAGGAGCAAGGATCTGGTCGAGTTTTGCCAAGTGGCGCCAGTGCCCTTTTTGTACGTCGTTGAGGTTTCATGTCGAAGTCTGATGTCGTGATCACAAGTCCTTCGAACCAGACAATCAAAGATCTGGTTAAGTTAAAAAATCGAAAAGGTGAAGAATCCGATCACTCGTTTCTGGTCGAGGGAGCTCGTGAGGGGCAGAGGGCTCTGAGTGAGGGTTTCCGGCTTAAAAAGCTATTTTTCTGCGCGGAACTGCTTGATTCAGATGGTCAGGCGTTTATCCGTCAGGTTCCGCAAGATATCCGCACATCCGTTAGCCGACAAGTGTTTGCAAAAGTTGCAACGCGTGAGGCATCAGGTGGAATTTTAACAGTGTTTGAGCCGAAAAAGTTTTCGTCTGCTGACATTCTGAAGCGCGGCAAGTCGCAGCCCATTTTTGTGGTTGTTGTCGAGAATTTAGAAAAGCCAGGTAATCTTGGTGCGATTTTGCGGACAGCCGATGGAGCGAATGTACACGGCGTCATCATATTGGGAGCCACTGTCGATGTCTGGAATCCAAATGTTATTCGTTCAAGTTTAGGCGGCGTTTTTAGCGTGCCGACAGTTTCTTTAAGTCACGCTGATTTTTTTGAATGGTGTCGTGATAACAAAATAAAAACCGTAGCGGCCGCATTGAGCGATCGCAGTGAGCCAGTATTCGACGAGGACCTAGCTCGCTCCGTTGCGATTATTGTCGGCAGTGAAGCTCGCGGTTTGAGTGACGTGGTTCTTGAAAAAAGTGATCGTATTTGCATGATTCCCATGCTTGGCATTTGCGATAGCTTAAACGTATCCGTGGCGGCAGGTGTCCTCATGTATGAGACTTTGCGTCAAAGAAGCAGGGTCTAGCACTTTCAAAAACTGAAAAATCCGTCCGTTTCTGTATGAAAATCAGGCCCAAGTCGGCCGATCTAGTCAATCATTATAAAAATCACCCGATACCCTAATATCAAGTAATTGTTTAATTTTTGATATTTTAGAGGGTCCAAAACGATGGCCGCTCGAAAACATTTTGAGACATGCCCGATGCTAGCGCGCAGTGATTGGGGTTTATCAAACGTTAATAGCAAAGGGCTTTCCCTTTGCATCAGTTCGGTTCAAAGCGCAGTTGGTTTTCATGGTCCCAAGGTGGCTGGCTGGCTGGTTTTTCTCAATGGATGTCACCGGGGCGAGGATATGCGGTTGCCAGTGGGTGAGTCGCAGATTGGATCGTCATGGTTAAATGACTGTATCGTGACCGGTGTTGGCGTAGGTAGCCAACACGCCGTCATAAAAGCTGGTGTGGGTGAGGCTAACATTATTCCTGTTGCTGCTAATCGTGTTGTGAAGGTCAATAATAATCTTATTTCTGGTCGCCAAGTGTTGGACGATGGCAGTCTGATAACGATTGGCGAAGTGCACTGTATCTACCGCAGTGCTGATGCGTTCTCCCCAGGTTATATTCCGTCAGTGACGCCTGTTCCCATCCATATGCCGGCTCAGACTCTGCCGCTTGAGGTGGTTTGTGGGTGGTTAGTCTTTAACCGAGGTGTGTGCACTGGGCAGGACTTTCGATTGATCCACGGTAGCAACCGAATTGGGTCCATGGCTGGTCTTGAACTCAGCCTTCCCGACCCGAACATATCATCCCACGCCCTGACCATCGAAGCATCATCCAAAGAATGCAAAATTCAGTGGGCGAAGGACTATGGACTTGTTCGAGTTAATGGTCGTGAGGCTCAGGCCGGCCAGGCATTGGTCGACTCTGACGTCGTTGAAATTGATCATTTGGAGGCATACGTCAAATGGCTTCGCAGTTGACCAAGGTCAACAATGTGGGAGTTGGTCGTCGTTTGGCGATGACGTTGCTGCTTTGGTCAATTCCGGCTGCATATTTGCAGGCGAAAGACGGTGAGCGATCAGCTACGAACAGAGTCGCTGACATTCTTGAGGTGCGGCATTTAGAAAATAAAAAAATTAGGATTATCTTTAGTGCACAAGAAAATAACGGAGCGCAAAGGTTTCCAATATCGACTATTGATCGTTCGATGGTTAGGATCAATTTTGCAAACGTTTCGGCTGCTCCCGCCGATGTCGAGTCATTGACACTCAATGGTTCAGGGGCTGCCGAGCTAAAACGAGCGATGTTCATTGGCTTCAGTCTAAATCGTAAGCTTAAGACCCGCGCAATTGACGAGATTCGTGCGGATGTTGGAGAGTTGCTGAAGCAGCTTCCCGCGGAGATGCTAACTGTGGCTGCAATCTCCGAAGACAGCGCCAGGGTGATTGCCGATGTTACGCCGCAAAAAAGTGATAACATTAATCGAATTTTACAGCAGCTGCAGTCCCTGGATGCAGAAGGCGAGGGGCCAGCTATGGCTAATACTCTCTGCGTAGCGGCGGAGCGTTTCCACGCGTGGGATCTGTCAGGATTTCGCAAGGCCGATCAAAAAGTCTTAGTTATGTTGTCCCCCCCTGGCGACGCTCCCTCGACAGAGCGTTTTCGAGGGCAAAACTGCTGGCGAAGCTTGCTTGATCAAGGTGTGCGCGTCTTCTTTGTGTCTTTCGGGGATGTTGTGGGAAAAAGCCCATTTGATCTGAGTGCTGTGGCTCAGGATAGCGGAGGATACGTTCATCGGGTTAGTGGTCCTGTTGAGATGAACGCAGCGGTCAAGAATATTATTGCTTTGCTTCAAAATGAGTATGCCGTCGACATTCAGGCTCCATCAATCGCTGTCGATGATCAGCCGCTTGAGCTGAGCGTCAGTGTGACTTACCATGATACAACTTTTGAGAGTAATGTCTTCAATGTCGGTTTTGTGATTCCTGAGCTTGGCGTTGGTGTCGCATCCGCTAGAAGCATAAAGTCTGATTCAGCGGATTCAGGCGTTGAGTCTAATGATGAGGTCGATCATAGCATCAATCGCCGTGCCCTTATCCCAGGCGTTGTTCTGATTGCTTTGATGTCGCTTACAACAATTTGGATCTTAAGGCGTCGTGGAAAAAAAATTTCCTGTAGTTCGTGCCGATCGACCGTGAAGCCCGATCATTCGGATTGCCCATTTAGGAAGCCAACCTGCATGGCGCGCTTGGTGTACATTGGAGGTCCTTACGCTGGTCAAACCATACCTCTGCAACCAGGTGAAACAATCCTATCAAAGATGGCATTGAAGCCGGGCTCGATCCCTATATCTGGGCGCGGTATAAGTTGGATTCATCACGGTTCCATCGTGGTTGATGGCAGTAAGGCTATCTACACCCCGTCAAAGCCTGCCCGAGATCGCATTAATGGATGGCTTGTAGGTGAGTCACGCCTGCTGGGCCTTGGTAGTGTATTGAAGCTTGGAGACCAAAATCTTCGGTTTGAGGTTAAAGTGCAGGGAGGTACCCGATAGGGTTGAAGCAATTTATGGCGCGTCGCTTTTCCATAAAATTCAAAACAGGACCTTGTTCCGGACAGGCTTTTTCAATAGGCCCTGGCGAGTATTTGTTTATTGGATCTGGCGATAACTGTGCCATAAAAGTGAAAGATGACCCGAGTGTGAGTCCTACTCACGCATGTATCTACCATGATCCATCTGGAACAATACGATTCAAGGATATGGGTAGCCAGTTTGGAACATTCAGAAACGGCAAGAAGCTAGTAGCCCCAGTAAATCTCAGGGCCGGTGACCGCATAACTCTGGGTCAGATATCGACGTTTCAAAGTTCATGGTGGAATGCTTTACAGGTAACCAAGTTGACTAGATTTAGTATTCTACCCGCGCAGTTAGCGCAGGTGAACAAAGCATCATTTTCGCGGACGGGTGTGCTGGCGGGAATTCTCATGACGATGGCTTTGGCTTTGGTTGCTGGCGCATTGTTTTTTCGAGGCGATATGCAGGGATTTGCAAGGCTTTCAGGTTCAGGAAAAGAAGATATTACTGGAGATGCTAAGATTTCATCGCGGTCCAATCAGGGTGACTTGGGGATCTTCAGTGGAGCCCTCAGTGCAAGACTATTTGGCACAAAGTCAAAGCGCGCTGCAAAAAGTCGGGTTGAGATGACCCCCGAGCGTAAATTCATATGGGATGAGATCGTGGCGATTTCGCGGCGTTTCGGTGATCCACCCCCGACGGCGATGGATCCAAGATTTGTAAGAGAAGTCGAGCGTCATCTGAAAAACTTTACGAGAGGCGGCTATCACAAGCAGCTTCTGGCTAGAAAAGATTTGATGTGGCCGGAGATAGAACGAGTGCTTGCTGATAAGGGGTTGCCCGTAGAGTTGGGTTTTATAGTTTGGGTGGAATCTAATTTTCAGACTGAGGCAGTTAGTCCTGTCGGAGCATTTGGTCCCTGGCAGTTTATGCCAGAAACGGCTCGGGAGTACGATCTCAGAGTTTCGAGAGCAGTGGACGATCGGAGCGATCTATCCAAGTCCTCTGCAGCCGCCGCAGATTATTTCACAGATCTTTTACGAATGTTTGGCACAGAGCGTTACCTCCTTGCGGTGGCTTCCTATAACACTGGTCAAAATCGTGTGAAGCGCCTGCAAATTGCGGCTACTGTAAATAAAGAACGCTCAAGTGATTTCTGGCAGATCCGCTATATGTTGCCCAAGGAGACTGCCGACTATGTTCCAAAGTTCATGGCGGCTGTTATCATTGGTAGAAATCCGAAGCGCTGGGATGTGTCTCACTAGCAAGTCTGGTGTTCAAAAATTCATCTAAACAGGTGTGTGGTCTCTCGTTCACGGTGACTCTTTCATTAATTCATTTGTATTTTTGGTTGGTTACATAGCGGGTGTGCGTCTGAGAATTAAGTTGCTACCAATGCCCCACGATGTATGCTCTAGGCAGAACTTAATCCTCAATGTTTTCGAGGCATTGGCTATGGAAACCGGCAATCATGCGTCCATCCGATTTGATCGAGGAACGATTGTTCTCGAAAGTTTCGAAGATGCTGCTTTGTCCATCTTGTCAGATTGGGTTCAGTTCGACACCAGAACCCGTAATTGGCGCGGGGAGGGCCGTCACTATCGCGAAGTTGCCCTGGCTCTTCGTGGATCTGGTTTCAAATTTAATGACCTCGCCCGCTCTTACAATCTAATACCGCTTGATTTGAAAATTCCTCTAGTTCCGAGATCTCACCAAGTCACTGCAATCACCGAATGGACAAAAGCTGGGCGCAGAGGCGTTGTCAGCTTGCCGACTGGTGCTGGCAAGACAGTGCTGGCCGTTATGTGTATGTCGGAGGTCAGACGTCCAACTTTGATTTGCGTCCCCACGATCGATCTTATGAATCAATGGCGGGACGTTTTGCAAAAGTTTTTCTCAGTCGATGTTGGGATGCTGGGAGGGGGCTCCCATGACATTAAGGACATTACCGTTGCGACCTATGATTCCGCTGCACTTCAAGCGGAGAGACTGGGCCCAAAGTTTGGTTTTGTTATTTTTGATGAATGCCATCATTTGCCCGCCCCGGGATACTCAATGATCGCTCAAACGCTGATCGCACCCTTCAGGTTGGGTTTATCGGCGACTATCGAACGAGCCGATGGCGGCGAGGAGCGTCTATACGATCTTGTTGGTGACCTAGTTTTCGAGGGGCGATTCGGTGAGCTTGAGGAGAAGACGCTAGCGCCTTATAAAGTCGTTCAAGTTGAGGTCGAGATGACCCCAGACGAGTTGACTCGTTATAACGACGCACGAAGTGTCTACAAAGCTTTTCTTAGAAGTAGTCGTATTAATTTCGCCGATGGAGACGGATGGGCGCAGTTTGTAGCCTTGTCGGCGCGCTCACCACAAGGCCGGGCGGCCATGCAGGCGTTCAGGGAGCAAAAGCGGCTTGCCCACGCGGCGTCGAACAAACTGCTGGAGCTGTGGCGGATTTTAAATCTACATCGGGGCGAGCGAGTTATCGTATTCACCGATGAAAATTCATTGGCGTACAACATCGGCAGGCAATTTTTTGTTCCCGTTTTGACACATCATACCAAGCCCCTCGAGAGGACTCGTATTTTGGAATCATTCAAGCGTGGGCAAATAAGGGTTATTGCGACGTCAAAGGTGCTGAACGAGGGCGTGGATGTGCCAGAGGCCAGCGTTGGCGTGGTTCTCTCTGGAAGTGGAACTGTGCGCGAGCATGTGCAGAGGCTTGGCCGTATTCTTCGGCATCAAGAGGGGAAAAACGCAGTTTTATATGAAATTATTTCGCGTGGAACTAGTGAGAAATATGTGAACCAGAGGCGCAGGCAACATTATGCTTACCAAGGAGCTCGTCCAGGTTACAACTCGTAACGGACGCCTATTTCCAAAATTTATGAAGAACTCAGATCCCCAGATTTTGGCTGAGGCTAAGGGGCTGTGTGACTTCTTCAATAGAGTTCCTGGTCGGAGGTTTGGTGAGGTTGAGGAGGAGCTCAAGAGCTCCGTAGGCTCTGGTCGAAAAAAATCTTTGGCAAAATTACTGCTTGATCGCTGTGATATCGCCGAGTCGGATCCCGAAATACTTGACTGGAGATGGAGTGTGTTTGCTGCAGCCGAGGGCTTGCGAGAGCAATGCAACGGCGATTTTCAAATGTTTGCACAACGGATGCAAGAAACATTTAAGGGCTCTCTTGGGGAGATGCGCGAAAAGCTTTTTTCTGATCTGCCAAGCGCTAGATTTATTAAGTCGTTTGAGTCCATGACAAGTCGCGACCTTATTGACTTGTATAATTTATCAATGGTCAAAACGATTTTATGCTTTGCGAAGAATGTAACACTTGAAGTGAAAAACCCTTCGGTGGCCGTTAAGCGAGCTGTGATGCAGCAGCTTCGCTTTTATCGCCTGGTTGGTGAACCATCAGTTGACGCTTCGAAGGGTTTATTTAGCGTGGTCATAAGTGGGCCGCTGGATGTTTTTGGGGCAACTGGCGGTTACAGTCATAGAATGACCAGTTTTTTCTCGTTCATTGCGACTCTTCAAGAGTGGAATCTTGAGGCGGATTTAAAATGGAAAAATAAGCCTCTGAAAATGTCTTTAGATCACAAGTCAGGTGTTGGCGCTGGGTTGGCAAAATCGACCGGCGCATTCATTCCGCCCGAATTTAAACATGTCATTGAAGCCTTCAAAAATGACGATCGTTTTGTCGTAAGTGCTGGAGAAAATTTTATTGATTTCGGTGGGGAGGAGTATTGCTTCCCTGACTTTGTTGTCAAACATGATGGTAAAACGTTTTTCGTGGAGTTATTTCATGGAAGTCATCAAGGCCAACTTGAGCGGCGCTTGAAAATTCTCACGCGAGAGGCAAGGCGTGATGTTTTGCTTGGCGTTGAGCGTAGCTTGTTAAAGGACAAAAAATTAAAGGAACTCGTGGAGACCAGCGAGTGGTTTAAAAATAGCGGCTTTCTTTTTAGTCAGTTCCCAACACCTGGTGCCATCAAGAAAGCAGTCGTAAGTCATGACTAATCAGGATTTGCCAAAAAAATCTGTACTTGATCACGTGCTTTCCGATGTCTATGGATTTTCACAGTTTCGGCCCCGGCAGCGGGAAGTTTGTGTGTCGGTTTGGCGTAATACGGATGTTTTGCTGGTCATGCCGACCGGTGCTGGTAAGTCGCTATGCTATCAGTTGCCGACTTTGGCCAGGCAGGAAGCTAGGACATTGGTCATCAGTCCGCTCATTGCTTTGATCGAGGATCAGTGTGCCAAGCTGACGAAACTGGGAATCTCTGCAGTTCGCATCCATTCTGGAATGTCACGCTTTGATTTTCAGGAAGCTTGCGAAAAGTGGAGTGACGGTGACGCGCGTTTTTTATTCGTAGCGCCCGAGCGTCTAAGCCAAGGAAGTTTTCTTGAGTTTCTTGAGCGGAATAAGCCGTCTTTGATAGCGGTGGATGAAGCCCATTGTATTTCCATGTGGGGTCATGATTTTAGAGCTGATTACAGGAATCTGAGTTCAAGGCTTGAACGACTGCGTCCTGCGGGTATTGTGGCTTTGACGGCAACAGCTACACCCGAAGTGCAGAGAGATATTGTTTCGCAGCTCCGTATGCGCAAGCCAGACATATTCATACATGGATTCAGAAGAGATAATCTCTCAATCTCACTTTGTAAAGTATTGCCAGAGAATCGGGTTCAAGCGTTGCAAACTATTCTCGCTGATCGAGCTAAATTACCGTGTTTGGTTTATGTCCCCACAAGAAAATTGGCGGAGTTAACCGCCTCTCAGCTTGATGGGCGGCTAAGAGTTAGGGCGTTCCATGCAGGAATGCCGGTCGATGAGCGAAGGAAAATACAAGATGACTTTATGGACGATAATTTAGATGTGATCGTTGCAACCAGTGCTTTCGGCATGGGTATTGATAAAGCGGGCATTAGAACGGTAGTGCATTTCGCCGCGCCAGGATCCATCGAATCTTACTATCAAGAAATTGGGCGTGCTGCACGGGATGGACATCCGGGGTTCGCCATACTCATGTATTCACTAAGTGATAGGAAAACCCACGATTATTTTCTTGAGCAAAACTATCCTTCTGCAAACATACTGCGAAAAATATACGACGCCATTGACTCAGGGGCAGAAAGTCGCCTGGATGTTGAGATGAGACTCGGTATGCCTTCCGATGATGTGCGGCTCGGGGTCGAAAAGCTGTGGGTTCATGGTGGTATCCAAATATCTGATGAAGGTGTTCTTAGAGCTGGCGACCATTCGTGGGAAACGCGCTACAAGGCGCAGCGGATTCATAAGGAGCAGCTTATCTCCAAGGCGTTTGGTTTTCTGACTAGTGCAGGATGTCGTATGACAACGTTGGCTAGATATTTTGGCGATATGGATGCCGCCCATGATTGTGGGGTTTGTGATTACTGTGCTCCGTTGGAGCATGGGGATAAAGAGTCTTTGATGCAAATCACGCAGGATCTCGAGGGGCGGCGGAAACTGCTGCAGTCTTTGAGTAGCTATCAATCAAAAGTGACTGGTCAGCTGTTTCGCGAGCGTTTTGAGGGCCAGGCGTGGAGTCGTGATAAATACGAGTCATTAATATGGGAGCTCGAATCGGACGGCTTATTATTTCGAACGAGTCAGTCCTTTGAGAAAAATGGTCGTACACTACAATTTCACCGTATTGGCTTGACTGAAAAAGGCCGAGATTTCATTACTAGAGGCGCTGAATGACCAAGAAATCGTCTGTTAAGTTTGTTTGCGGTGAGTGTGGCTCCTATCATTTAAAATGGCAGGGGCGCTGTCCCGACTGTAATACGTGGGGGTCCGTCCAAGAAGAGGTGGTAGCAGGTCCGTCGCTTGGATTTCGAAAACCTGGTGCTGCAGTTGCAAAGGCCACTAAAGTTTTTCACCTTGATGCGGATCAGGATCTCCCGGAGGTTCTCAGGCTTCCGGTTGGTATCTCTGAACTAGACAGAGTTTTAGGTGGCGGCCTTGTTCCTGGGGCTTTCGTTTTGCTGTCAGGTGACCCGGGTATTGGCAAGTCAACGCTGCTGTTAGAGGCTGTATTTCAGTTCGCTAAACAGGGTAAAAAGATTCTTTACTCGTCTGGAGAAGAGAGCTCAGCTCAAATTCTTCTAAGAGCTCAGCGACTTGGTCTGCTTCATTCCAATATTATGGTTGCCAACGAAACTAATGTTGAAGCCATTATCGCCACTATCAAAGAGCACTCACCCGACATGCTTGTTGTGGATTCAATTCAAACGGTGTTTTGTCCCGATGTACCCTCTGCGCCAGGCAGTGTTAGCCAAGTCAGAGAGTGTGCGGCAAAATTACTGGATGTAGCTAAATCACAGGATCTACCAGTTTGGCTGGTTGGTCATGTGACTAAAGATGGCAGTATAGCCGGTCCTCGGGTGCTTGAGCATCTTGTGGATTGCGTTTTATACCTCGAGGGTGATCCTAATAGTGGTTATAGAATTTTACGTGCGGTAAAAAATCGCTTCGGTTCGACCGGTGAAATAGGCGTGTTTGAGATGAATGGTGACGGTCTTTGTCCTGTGGCTGATCCTGGAGCGCAGTTTCTTGAGCATTTCTCCAAAGGAGGGGCGCGACCGAGTGGGGTCTCTGCGACAGTAGCGGTGGAGGGAAGCCGTCCGATTTTGGTTGAGCTTCAGTCGCTCGTTTCGAAGACTGCATTTGGAAACCCGAGGCGGGTCGTCACTGGGCTTGATGCTAATCGTATTGCCATTTTACTCGCCGTTCTTGAAAAAAGATCGGGCTTATATTTTAGTATGAATGACGTCTACGCCACCGTAGCGGGCGGCCTTAAAATTACTGAGCCAAGTGTCGACTTTGCAGCCGCTGTTTCCATGGCTTCAAGCTTGCTAGATCGTCCTATTTTGGGTCGGTACTGCTTTGTTGGTGAAGTGGGCCTCTCCGGAGAAATTCGCGCGTGTCCGCATCTGGGGATTCGCATTATGGAGGCTGCAAAAATGGGATTTGAGCGTATCTACGTGCCCGAAGCCAGTTTGAAGTCCGAGACGCAGCGCTCTGCGTCCACTAATAAAAATATTGAAATTATTCCCGTGCGGTCTTTATCGAATTTTGAAAAACTTGGTATCTGGTGAAGGTAGTGTTTGGGGGTAAGTGTATCGAATAAAAAAACCGCCAAGATCGTTGGCGGTTTTTTAATGAGCTTAAAGATTCCGAATTAACCCCTGATGTAGCAGCGGCAGAACGGATTATAGTACCAGGCTGGTCCGCTTTTATCGGGTAGGCTTTGACCCCCTGCCGGTTTTTGAGATGCATTTTGACAAGGGCCTTGCGACGGATCACAGTTTTGACCTTTTGGTAGATTTGGATTGCTACCCGGAATTGGTATGGCTACGTCAGGTGTACTCGGTGGAACACCGTCGGTTACGACGACCGATACAGATGCGTTCATTTTTTTACCCGAGTCACTTGAGCATATTGCATTGACAACATATTGTCCGGTTGAGCTGTAGGAATGCTGAGTCACAGCGCCTACGCCAGTCGCCGAATTGCCATAGTCCCAATCAATCGTTAATTTGCCTTTTAGCTCACAAATGCCTGTGAATGTGATTGGCTGATTAAGTCCAACAAGAATAGGCTTTGCATGAATGGTGAATCCGCCTTCAACTTGGCTAGCCGCGATTGATTTGTCAACAACCCGCAGGGTCATGGTGGAAACGGCGGTTTCGTTGTCCTCGCTCTTCACAGTCATCTTAATTATGTAGTCACCGGCCGTGTTAAAAACGTGTCCGGTGGTGGCGAGACTTGAGCAAGAAGTACGTTTTACGGATGGCTTCATCGTGTTGCCAAGTTCGTAATCGGCAGTAATAATTCCGGGATTTTCGCAAGTAGATTTGCCGATATAGTTTGGATCAAGGGTGTCTGCACTTGGTCTTACGTCAACGCGAGTTCCTACGTACACCCAGGTGACACTCACGCCGCGGTCAATCACTTCAACCCTTGCCGTGGGAGCCATCGTTTTTGAAGCGTCAAATGAATTTGGATTAATCATTCCAGGCTTTAGCACCTGGTAGCCGGCTTGTTTACAGGCCGACAGTGCTAGGCCGACTGCGATAATTGTTTTCCATGCTAATTTGTTGTCTAGCCCACTGAAGAACGATGTTTTCATTGTAGGTTCCTTTCCAGCTCCACTCCGCTTTATGAACTCTGCTTTCACGATGAACGTAATCCTTATTTCTTAATCTTTGTGTTATTCTTTGCCGGCTTTTTCTTTGATGAGCTGGCTGGGGTATTTTTGTGAGGTTTTTGTTTTAATACCGGTTTTTCGCCCGGGTCGATCGCGCCCTCGGCATCTTTGGGATTGGAGAGACTTCTTTCCTCTTTTTCTTGCTCTGTTCGGTAGATGCGGAATTCTACGCGGCGATTAAGCTGCCTGCCTTGATAGTTGCCGTTACTTGCGACGGGCTCCATTTCGCCTTTGCCTTCGGTCTCAATTTTTGAACCGTCGATCTTCTGATCGGTGACTAACCACCGTTTTACGGTTTCAGCGCGGCGTTTACTGAGTGCGTCGTTATATTCATTCGTGCCTAGCGAATCGGTATGGCCAACGACGACTAACTTAGTGAAGCCGGTAGACTTCTTAAGATGCTCAGCGAGTTGAGCCAACATCTCCTTGCTTTTGCCAAGAACTTGGCTATCGGAGTCGAATTCAAACATAATGTCGTGGACTACGATTTTCTCGTAGCTTTTTGGTTCAGTGTCGAATGGATTTTTCACTGAAACAGTTTCTGGCGGGTCTTTTCGAGTAGCCCTGACTGGTTGAGAGAATGTAGGCCCAATTGAGTAGTTTAGTCCTACATAAAGGCGCCAATCTGGAGAGCTTAGGCCTTTTGCGAGCTCGGTGCCCACGCCGCCGTGCATGGCAAGATTGGTGTCCAAATCACGCTTTATGCCGAACGTTAATTCTGATGATGATGCCGTACGATCGCCATTCTTACTGACGTTTCCTTGAGGGTTGCTACCAAAAATTTCAGCAACAAGTTTAGAGTCGATTGACTCGAGGCGGTAGTTTACGGCTGCCGACCAGATGAGTTGGTTTGGTAATGGTTTGATCGGGTCTGACTCGGGAATCGCATCCCCTGCTTTTCGCCAGCGATATCCTAGATTGATGCCCATTCCGATATCGTTGTTTAGTTGCCTGTTCCCGATGAGGACGACCGAGTAAATCGGTGCGTTGCTTTTTCCAACGTAGGGATTATCTTTTGTTCGATTTAGATTGACCACACCCTGAATAGCTACGCCGCTATCTTTGTCACCAAGAAGGCGATACTTGGCGTTGAGGCGAACCTCAGTGTTCCCGTTATCTCTGAACTTGCCGTTCCAGGATTTTGTTTTTACGGATGATGTCACCACCTGCGGTAGGCTAATCCCTAAGTCAAAATTGCGCGCCACACCGTAGCCCAAGTTTAGATCGGCACCAACTATCGTATCGTTAAACTTTGTCCGACTTTGAACCGTATCCGTCGTTTCAAAGTACGGGAGAGTGTTAACTGCATAGTTCATGAAAAAGCCGAAATTGAAAAACCCCGGCTCCAATGTTTCCGAAGACTCCACAGTTACGAAGTCTAGGCCACTTGTCGTCGCATTGAAGTTCTGCATGTCGGAGCCGACGACGTTGGCTTGGCTGACAGGTGTTAAAACTCCTGACAGTGCGATAACAGCCGATAGCTTGAGCGCCCATCGTTGATTTACGGGGTGCTTTTCTCTTGTTTTCTTCATGAGTTTCATGTGATTACGCTCGGTTGTCATAGGGGCCTCGACCCGTCAATTTCCATCGGAACCGACTAACAAAAGACCAGTTCCTACTGACGCGTTAGCAATACCAGTGCCAGCGATAAGTTATTCTTCGGAATCTTTCTAAAGCTTGGATTTAATTAAATAAAAATAAAAATCCCTCGAGCTACCCATCGGATTCATTAGTTTGGCTCATGAATTGCATTGGTTTGGACGTATTCGACGCGTGCTGACTGGGTGATGGTTTAGTCGAGCTGGCGTCGCTGAATTCAGAGATCAGGAGATAACCTTCTATGTTGGCGACCTTTCAGCGAGTTACGCGGGATATTGTGAGCAAGGCTTTGAATGTTACGGCGGCCGATAGGAGAAACTACGGTCAAGACATTCGACTTTGGAACGATCGTGACCCCAGGGTTGACCAGTCCTTCTTTCAAGGATCTGTTCCAGGGTTCGTGATTTCAAATGATCAAACGATCGTGGATTGGAATATTGGTTTTGAGTTGGTTTTTGGAGCCATTCCATCGGTTAAGCGGGGGATGCCCCTTTCGGCTTGGTATGAGCTGATTGATAATTTCAGGCGCTTGCCGAATCGCGAGGACAAACTCAATGGCGAGGCCATGATTCCCATAACAGACCGCGAGCGTGTTGTTTTTTTAAGCCCTGAATTCGGACGGATGGTTTTTATTAGACTTATGTCGCCGGTCCTTGATCGCTTGACGGGTCGGGTGATTGGCTGGAACGTGACCCTGAACGTAAATTCCGTGCACGAGCGCGTCAAGTTCTTCACGGAGTTGAATGATAGAATTCAAAAAGCGGGTAAGCATGCTCGTTATGTTATGGGATTTGATCAATTGTCGTCCAAGTCCCGGGTGATGCACGATGCCGTTCAAAAAGCGATCGCAGATCTTGATGATATCCGTGATGTACTCATCTTAGGCGCTGTTGGAGCTGCTCCCTTTATAGAAGAAATTTTCCACGTGCACCCAGAAGCGCGTGTCAGCGTTATGGATGATGATGTTGAGGCGCTGCGGCATCTAAGGCATAAATTAAGTCGGTACGGAAAACGCATGAAGGTCGTGAGACGTCGTATTACCGATCTCAGTATTGTGCCCGAGGACCGGTTTGATGTGGCGCTGGTTCTTTGGCCGTCGGTTTCATTGGCGGAGCTCACTCATATAACAAATGAGCTGAACAATAAATTAGCCGACTACGGTCGGTTCTCGGTCGTTAGCTGGGCAATTGACAAGGGAGCCAAAAAGTTCTGGGAATCAGTTCGCAGGGACCTGGAAGAACGTCATGAAATTGATCTTATCAGATGGCACATGAGTGTCATATCGACCGAGTTGGAGACCCATCCCATCCGAACTATCGAAGCGGGAGCCCTCCTCGCGCCGGGCCTGGCCCAGACGGTTGAAATTGTAGGTCAACCCGCGCGCATCCAACGGGAACTCTGAGGTATTTACGTTAGTTTCGCCTAGAACATGAGGGTTAGTCATGTTAAGACCTTGAGCCTTGGGGCCAAGGTCTTTTTGTTTAAGTTTGTATCGTTGAAGGGTGGGAGACTAACCAATGAAAAATCGCAAATCGGAAGTAGATGCAGCAGTCAGTAGTGTTGACTTTGAGAAAACCAAATATCAAGTTCAGTTTCAGACCAACAAAGGTGATATCAACCTTGAACTCTGGCCTGACGTGGCTCCTGGTCATGTCAAGAATCTTATAGGTCTTGCCAAAATTGGTTACTACGATGGATTGACATTTCACCGCGTTATTAAGGGATTTGTCATCCAAGGTGGCTGTCCCGTCGGTAGCGGAGTGGGCGGACCCGGATACACCATAAAAGCAGAATTCAACTCCAAGCCGCATGAGGCTGGTGTTTTGTCGATGGCAAGAACTCAGGATCCTAATTCCGCTGGGAGTCAGTTCTTTCTTTGTTTGGGGCGCGTGCCGCACTTGGATAATCAATACACTGCATTTGGTAAGGCCGCTGATCAAGCTAGTTTAGATGTCATTATGAGTATTGGTGAGAGTAAAACAGGCTCCGCGGATCGACCAGTTGAGCCTGTCACAATCAACAAAGCAAGTGTGATTGAGTCGCCTCTGTGATTAGGGGCCTGCTCTACATGCTTACAGCGAGTGCGCTGTTTGCTGCAATGGGCGGCTTCGTCTATCAGGTCCGACTATGGGACAACACAGCATCCCCTTTGACGGCCTCATTTATTCGTGTGGTTGTGAATCTCATTTTTGTGGTGGTCATTGCTTCGCGTAAAGGCTTTGGTAGGGGCGTACTTGATCTTTTTGGAGATATGCGTTGGTCCCTTTGGGCTCGCGGATTCTTTGGAACGTTATCGGTCATCGGCATGTTCTCTGCGATTCACATGATTGGACTCGGCGAGGCATCGTTTCTGCATTCATTCAATGCAGTTTGGATTGCCGTGCTGAGCCCTTTTGTCCTTAGTCAACCAAATACCCCATTAGGCTGGGCTGCGATCGGGCTGGGTCTAGTCGGCCTATATCTGCTTTATCAACCTGAGTTTGGTGATGCAGAGTTTATGGGCCGCTCTTTGGCGTTAGCTTCAGGGGCATTTGCCGGCACAGCTTATATGATGATTGCGCGCGCGGGTCGCTCCAATCCACCTCTAACGGTCGTGTTTTATTTTTGCTTGGTTGCGACTTGCGTCCACTTAGTTTGGTTTTACTTGGATGATTTTGTGTGGCCATCGGATGCAAGGTCCTGGGTCATGTTAGTGGGGTCCGGCATCTTTGCATCAGTGGCCCAAATATTTATGACGCAGGCCTACCAGATCGCGCCAGCAGCTTTTATTTCGGCCGTGAGTTACTCAACACCGGTTTTTAATCTTCTGGTCAGTGTGTTTGTTTTTGGATTGATTCCAAACGCTCAGAGTCTTTCCGGGGCGCTCATAGTTCTCGTAGCCGGAATTGCACTGCCTTTTTTGCAAGGTCGCCAGGACCGGGCCAAGGCTCGTGATATTCCTGTGGAGATGACTGATCGATGAATGGTGGGCACATTTTTTCTGAAGATGATGCGATGTACATGGGAGAGGCCCTAGGTCTGGCTAAAAAAGCGGCAGACTTGGGTGAGGTACCGGTTGGCGCCTTGCTTGTTCTTGAGGGGCGAGTCATTGGACGAGGTTGGAACCTGCGCGAGACTCGCCGAAGTCCTATTGAACATGCGGAGATTATGGCCATCAGGCAAGCGTCGGAAAACGTTAACGCCTGGCGCCTTGCCGGGGCAAAGCTCTACGTGACTCTAGAACCTTGTTTGATGTGCGCAGGAGCAATCTACCAGGCCCGAATTTCAGAGGTTATTTTTGGAGCTTTCGATCCGAAGGCGGGGGCGTGCGGTAGTCTCTACAGTGTGCACGAAGATGCTCGCCTCAATCATAGGTTTCTGGTAAAAAATGGTCTTCTGGCGGAAGAATGTGGATCTGTATTGAAGGCCTTTTTTCGCCAGCGTCGCAAGTCGTCGAAAGCCGATTGATAGATTACTAAGGCTTTTTGATTTTCTTGTTGGAGAGATGGCCGAGTGGTTGAAGGCGCCAGACTCGAAATCTGGTATAGTGTAACAGCTATCGAGGGTTCGAATCCCTCTCTCTCCGCCACAACACATTAAATTTCGCAAAATTCAAGTACCAGATGTCCGCTTGTTTATTGAGCGAATCCGTATCGCCTGATAAGCTTTTACAACGTTAACTAAACTCAACTTTGGGTGAATCAGAATGAGACGATTTGCTTGTCATGCGCTCTTTTTTGGGTTTTTAGTTCTGCAACCTAATAGGGTGTTTGCAACGACATTGTTTGCCGGAAGTTTCGTTGAGCTTTCGGTCAACGCCTCTGATAAAAATGTTTCACTGAACTATCCGCGGCGTGGCCCAAACAATCTTTGCGGCATAGAGATCAAGTCCAATGTTATTGTTCTGAACGTCGCGGTGTGGCAGGCTTTAGCGAACCGGCTACACGTTTCAGAAAGCTACGATGATGGAACCACGGCCGTAGTTCCTGCAATCATTGAGTCCAAGTATTCACCCACGTTGCGATATGTTTTTTCGAGGGACTCTGAAGCCTTCGCCACGATGGAGTTTCGCTCTAAAGATGGGCTGTCAATTGGTGAGACAGCGCGTCGGGTGCTGGGTGGGGGTGAGGGAGATGTTCGCTTGATAGCTGTGGCGTATGGTTGTTCTGAGTAGACCCGAGTTGTTCTGATACAGCAGGGGTGCGTTTTTTAACGGGATGTCTCAAGGGAAGGCGGAACTTCTATGAAGCAATTTACGCTGTTTATTTTGATTGTTCAGGTGGTTTTGTTCGCGCCGATAGTTGTCGCCAAGCCCTTTTATGACTACTGCTTGTCGCCACAGTCCGACGCTCAGCGTCAAACCGTGCTTGCTGTGATGATTAAAATGAAGGTGCAAGATCGACCTAATCAGGAAAATTGCCAGCTGGCAGCTCAACGTTTACTTGAGAAGTGGTTTTTAAATATCTACCCAGATCCTTTTGATCCAGCGCGAGGTCCAGCATCTGATCTTGCGCCACTGGAGGACCAGTTTCAGCTGAAAAATTTATCTGTGGCGAAAAACGACATCCAAGACTTTCAGTCATTAAAAAGTCTAAAAAACCTCACCCAGCTGAACGTGAATTTTAACCCGCTCTCCGATATTTCACCGGTGGCGAACTTCAAACTTTTGGAAGAGTTTTTTGCAACGGAAACGCAGGTTACTGACCTGAAACCTTTGGCAGGATTACAACGGCTTCGTGTTTTATCATTATCCAGCAACGGTATCGTTGATATAGATTCTTTGGCGCGCCTCACAAACTTAAAAGCGCTTTATCTATCCAACAATCGAATTTCGAATGCAATGGCTGTAAGTAAGATGTCACTTGAATACTTGCATTTGCCAGGTAATCAACTGCGGTATCTGGATATCTCAAGCTCCGCAGAGACTATGACACTACTCGATGTCGCTAAGAACAATTTAACAGATGTGGCGGGTATCGATCGGTTAACTCGCGTTGACGCAATCACCGTTTCTGAAAACGAGTTTTCTGACCTGAGATCTTTTTCAGGTTTGACGACGTTGAGATGGCTTGACGTCAGTAAAAATAAAATTACTGACTTATCTCCCTTATCGCACCTGAAAGATCTGGAGCACCTATTGATTGCCGGTAACGGCATCTGCAGTATTCCTCCCGAGGTTGCTGAACTTCAGAATGAACACTTAAACTCCAAGGGTGAGTGGATTAGTCTTAAGATTTCAGGCCTAACGGATCAGCCATTTTGCCTCGGATCGTCTCGCTTCTAGTTGAGTAGACCTCGCTAACGCCTAATTTTGTCCCCTTTAGAGCTAGCAATATTGCCGCAAATTACGGATTTAACCATCTGTAATTAAATGAGAAATATGATTTTTTTGAGTTCCAGCTAAGAAATGCCGATACAGGTGAACCTTAGAGGAGAACGTCATCATGCGGAATAGTTCAAATTTGCTGTGGCAGAGGCGGGTGTTGGGTCTAGTTTATCTGGCCGTTTTGACGACCTTTTTGGGTTGTCGGCAGACTTCGTCATTTTCGGGTGGGAATAATCGCCAGGGTGCATCTCAAACGCCGCGAGCAGATGTCCCGACACCAAATACCGCTCCGATGCCCCAAGCTCCAGTCCCGCAGCAAGCGGTTACGCAAGGGAGTTTTACTGTTTGGGCGAATCCTCCCAATCCGGTGGAAGGACAGCCCTATAATGTTCATGTTCGCGTGAAGTTGCCGAATACTGTGGGCCAGTACAACCGAAATGATCTAAGTGGTACTTTGGTTGGCACAGATGGATACTTTCAGCCAATAAACGGCATTTTCTCCATCATTCAGCCTTTTTATTTTGTTCCGGGAACTGGTTATGCCGAACTTGTTATGCGGATTCCTGGGGCTAAGCGCGGCGTCAATGACACTCTGAAAGTCACTTCAAAGCTTATCAATGAATCTCAGAATATTTCAGTATGGTTTGGCACGCCCACTATAAACTAATTGAAGAGGCTGGGACGTGCTTTCCGATATTCCCAATTCGCCTCAGTCCCAAGTGATTCATAACCATTTCTGGTGTGAATCCCAGGGAGATTTTTCTGGACATGGCCGCATGGCGAAGCTGCTCGGCATTGAGATGTTTTAACCCAGCGGTTTCACCAAGTTCATAAATTGCAAATTTGAGACCGTGTCGCGTGATTCCAAAAAGCACTGTTCGCGCGTCAGCGCCTTTAAAAGACATGAGTAGCGGCGTGGATGCTGTTAATTGATTTTTTGTCCTGCTGTCACTTTGAATCACTTTGCGAAAATTCTTTAGTGCCAACGAGGTTTCAGCCTCGAGGTCGATGGTGCGTGCGCGGTCTCCGGGAACCGAGAGTCGAGCGGACTCTCCAGTGGCAAAAAAGTTCGACCAACGTAACGCCACGAGCTCGGAGGCTTTTAGCCCTTCCCGTGATAGCAAAAGAAGTAAGGCCGCGTCGCGGGCCGCTTTGATGGCATTAGGGGCGAGATGCGCCGAGTTCAACATGAGGGTGATTTTTTCTTCTGGGATGTGGCGGGCGGCAAGGTTCTCGTGAGACGGTATCGATAAACTCTCAAGTGGATTACCATGAAGCTGACCGCTCTCTTCAAGCCATCTAAAGAACATTCGAATCGCGATCACGCCGCGACGAATACTGCTATGCTTAGCGCCGCGATTTAATAGCCAGCCTTTATACTCCTCAAGTAGCTCTCCGCTGATATCCCCGGTGTGCGTATTGGTCTGGTTCAAAAATCCTAAAAAGTTTGCAAGATCCCGGCAATAGCTCTCCAGGGTGGATTTTTGTTTGCCTTTTTCGCTCATAAAGGCTCGAAATTCGGTTATTTTCGGAGCATCAATAGTAAGCATTTGAGTTCTCTGCAAATTTGAGAAAGACTATGATATAGATTCCTTAAATTAAGCTCGAACGTAGCATTTTCCAGGGGTCCATGTGAACCGTAAAATCGCCTGCATCAAGTTGTTAGTCATCTTGACCGCTCTCCTGTCACCCGCTTTCGGGGGGGGATTTGCGACCAATGGATCCGAGGCCTTGGCTTCGGGGTCGACAGGCACTCCCGCAAAAATAGACGTCAAAGCCGAGAACCGCCTTGATTCGCTGGTTGTAGACATTAACGGGGAGCGCAAAAAAGTCGATGCTGGCGGGAGTCTCGATGTTGTCTTTGGAGATCTCGTGACAATTGTTGAGGCGACTCTATTAGATAAGTCAGCCAAAGTTGATGTCGTCGATTTGGTGGGTTTTATGGGCGTAAATAGCAAAGCCCCCAGTGATGACCGCGGATGGGTCATTGATACAGGACGGCATCTAAACAAGAAACGAAGTGTTGCAGGAGACGGCAAGCAATACAAAATTCAGGTGTCTGGACAAGGGGGCCTCAGTGGCGAGGTCATGCTTCATGTTTTGGAACCCGAGCTCATATCAATCGAGCTAGACGTGAACGGTTCGGTTCGAAGAATTCAGTCCGGTGACGTTTTGCGCCTAAGCGCAAAAGACATGGTTCGAGTGGTTGAGATTCGAACGAATGTGCGCGGCAACGAAAACGTGAAATACGATAAAATCGCCAAAAATGGTAACAAGGAGCTTCGATTTTCTCGCGGTGGTCGCGTCTTCGCTCGGATACCAATCGAGTGGCAGATGCCATGAGTGCCGTAGCTTTTGACCGACGCCGATTATTTGAGGTTTTTGTAACAATCGGCGTCGCCACGATGCTAATTGGGATAAGTCGTTTGGAGGCTCGGCTTTATAACCTCAGCGAAGCTCTGGCCAAAGACCATACTCTTCTAGCCTCCATATTTTACTATGGCATCATTAATTTGAATGTCTTCCTTGCCATACTTTTAATTCTCTTAGTGGTTCGAAACCTGGCCAAGCTTTTGGTCGACCGGCGTCGTGGTGTTTTTGGTAGCAACTTAAGAACCAAACTTGTTGGTGTCTTAATTGTATTCTCATTGGTACCGACGGTCTTGGTTTTTTACGTGAGTACGAGGTTCATAACAAAAAGTTTTGATGAATGGTTTGGTGGGCGAGTTAAGGCCACGACCCAGCAGACCCGAGATGCTGGCGCACAAATATATTTGCAGAATCAAAAAAGGCTTGAGGGTATTGCTCGTCTGGCTGCAGGACGAATAAGGTTGATCGATGGCGCCATGCCTTCGACGGCCCTACCGATAGCTGCTGATTTTGGTGGACTTGAGATTGACTATGGCGTCCAGTCTCTTCGAGTTTACGATACAAGTGGGACCTTGCTGAATCGAGACTCCATCATGGTGGGCTCGCGAACGGATAATATTGCTGGCGCGGCAGCTTTCGTCGACATGCGTAACCGTTTTGCTTATAAAAAATCAATGATCAGTGCTTCAACCGTGACAGTCGAGGATGGCAAAGATGTGGTGCGGGCGGCGGTGCCCGTACGTTTTTCTGATGGGAGCCTCGCTGCGATTGTTGTCGTTGAAGAGAGATTTGACGTTCCTGTTCTTGCCAATATTCAGACAATTCTTGACGGCTTGTCCACGCTCAAGCCGGGCGCCCAATTGGTGCGAGTGAGTTACCTTGTTTTGGTTACCGTTATTACATTGCTGATTATTTTCGCCGCGCTGTGGTTGGGGTTTTACGTGGCTCGAGGCATAACTGGACCTCTGCAACTTTTGGCGGAGGCCACAAAAGAGGTGGCGTTGGGTAATTATGGTGTAAAGCTGCAAAAAACCACAGATGATGAGATCGGACAGCTCACGACCGCTTTTAATTCGATGACCAAAGATCTCGCGAGACAAAAGACTGAGGTTGAAGTCGGGCGGTTCAAGCTCGAGGAGTCTAACCGTGAGATGGACCAGCGTCGCCGTTATATGGAAGTGGTCTTTGAAAATATTGCCTCGGGGATTATTGCGATTGATGCAAATGGTGTGATCACCGCATTTAATGATGCGGCTATCGAGATGCTTGGCCTCAAATTTACAAATCCGATTGGACTGAATGCGCGAGATTGCCTAGGGGCTACTTTGCACGACGCTCTACTGGGTATGGGCCAGACCGGAGGAAGTGCGGTGGCTCGAGAGTTGGATCTACGAGAGTTTGGCGTGGAAGCCACAGTTTATGTAGCAGGCACGGTCATAGAGTCAAAATTAGGTGAATTTCAGGGAACAGTTCTAGTCATCGACGATGCCACAGACCGAATTCGTATGCAGCGGGCGACGGCATGGCGAGAGGTTGCGCGTCGGATTGCCCATGAAATTAAAAATCCAATCACGCCCATAAGACTTTCTGCCGAGCGACTACTTCGTCGTTTCATCAATCGTTTTGACGGTGATGATCGCAAAGTATTTGAGAACTGTATCGAATCTATCCTTGTCCAGGTGGACGCATTGAGGGGTTTGGTCAACGAATTCAGTAAATTTGCTCGGCTACCAACCATCGAAGCCCGTCCGGCGGATCTAAATACAATTGTCCGATCTGCGGTTGAAGTTTACAGACAAGGCTACATGCATGTCAGATTCATTGAAAATTATGGACAAGTTCCGATCTTAAGCCTCGACCCTGTTCAATTTAATAGAGTGATAGTCAATTTGGTATCCAACGCCGTGGATGCGGTGACTGCTGGTAGCAGACCTGGCGTGATAACTGTTCAGACCATGCATGAGAGTTCGATAGACTCAGGTGTGGTTGAAATTTCAGATAACGGGGTGGGAATTCCGGAGGAAATCCGAGACCGGGTTTTTGAGCCGTATTTCTCGACCAAGGAAAGTGGTACCGGGCTTGGACTAGCAATGGTAAACCAAGTGGTGGGAGATCATGGCGGATACGTGCGTATTGCATACTCTGGCCCTGAGGGTACAAAATTCAGAATAGAAATTCCCGTAGTGAATAGGATGAAAGCGTGAAACCTAGCTCAAATAAACTGAAAGTGCTGATCGTAGATGATGAGCGAGGCATTCGTGAGAGCTTGGCTGGAGTTGTTGAAGATGAAGGGTGGGAGCCTCTGGCCGTCGAAAATGGTGAGAAGGCCTTGATTGAATGCAGGGTATCCCCGCCCGACCTGGTCTTTTTGGATATTTGGATGCCAGGAATGGACGGGATCTCGGTTTTACAAAAGCTTAGAGAGCTCAATAGCAAACTTCCAGTTGTAATCATGAGTGGGCATGCAACCATCGAAACGGCTGTGAAAGCAACGCGGCTCGGTGCTTTCGATGTTTTGGAGAAACCTCTCGAGTTACAGAAAATTGTGTCGCTTTTAGAGCAGGCCAAGGTTTTGATTGGGAGTCATCCAGAGGCGTCTAAATCCTTTCAAGATATTATTGGCATTTCCGCTGCGGTGGAGCTGGTTAGAAAGCAGGTTGCCGCTGTTGGTCCGAAGAATGCGTCGGTATTAATCACGGGAGAAAATGGTTCAGGCAAGGAAGTTGTGGCTCGAATGATCCACGGACACAGCCCGAGGGCAGATAAGCCATTCGTCGCGATAAATTGCGCGGCTATTCCAGATGAGCTGATCGAAGCAGAATTATTTGGTCATGTGAAGGGAGCATTCACGAATGCGATAAATGATCGAAAGGGGCGTTTTGAACAGGCCCACCAAGGCACAATCTTTCTTGATGAAATCGGAGATATGTCCCTAAAGACGCAGGCCAAGATTTTGCGAGTGCTTCAAGAGAAAGTTTTTGAGCGCGTGGGCGGACATCAAACAATTACGGTTGATGTGCGGGTGATCGCTGCGACCAATAGGGATCTTCAGCAAGAAATCAAGAGCGGGAGATTTCGAGAGGATCTTTTTTATCGCTTGAACGTGATTCCCATCAACGTAAGGCCGCTTAGAGAGCGCAAAGAGGATATTCCGCTGCTTATAAGTCATTTCTTGCGCGATATTGCAACCGGGCATGGGACCCGTCTGTCATTATCAGATGAGGCTATCCGTGCTTTGGCGGACTATCATTGGCCGGGGAATGTTAGGGAGCTAAAGAACTATCTCGAGCGGATTGCAATTATGAGTGCTGGGCCTGAGATAGGTTTGAGTGATTTGCCACCGGAAATTTTGGCTTCCAGTCATGATGATGCTAGAAAAGCGCAAACATTGCGAGATGCCAAAAGCGACTTTGAACGTTCCTATATTCTTGATAAACTTGAAGAAAACGAGTGGAATGTTTCAAGAACAGCGGACGTTTTAAATATTGAAAGAAGCAATTTGCATCGGAAGTTGAAGTCTTTTGATATCGACCCGAAAAAACTCAAAGGGTAGGGGCAACCATGACTGACCAATCAATTAAGATTACCACCACGGCTGAGGGTGTTTTGATATCAGGATTGACGTCGACGTTATCAGCGGAGAAAGGTTCGTCAGCCTGGGAAGCGACCGCTTTGGCGGGATCTCGCGTCCTTTTGTTTCCAAGTGGGCAAGGAGCCAATCCAGGGTCATCGGCCGGCGTCGCTTTTTGTTCAAACGACATGCTTTATGACTTGCTTTTTGGAATGAATCATCGGCGTTGGTCGGGCATGGTGCTGGTCGATTTGGGGTTTGTTAGAAAGAAGCTGTATTTCAGCGGCGGCGAGTGTGTTTTTGCGGCATCAGATCTTATGGATGATCGGCTTGGTGAGGTTATTTACCGAGAGGATGTCATTTCTCTCGAGCAGCTGACAAATTTCGCAGTGCAAGTTGACCGGAAGACCAAGTTTGGGCAGGTCCTTCTAAAGAGCGGTGATTTTAGTAATACGGATCTTTGGAACGCACTTAAAAGTCAGGTTCGCGAAATATTTCGTAGTGTTTTTTTGGTGGATCATTCTTACATCGAAATGCATCAGGCCCAGGCGCCTGTTGAGGTCGCTTTTGAAGAGGGTACGTCAGAGCTTTTGGACTCGGCTTACAGTTTTGGGTCACAATTTAGAGCATTTTCATCGCGGATAGTGGCCGATGAATCGAGGGTTTTCCCGCATGATGATCAGATCATTGAGTCCGTCCAGCCCGGCACCTTTATTGGTGACATTCTTGAGCTCTGTAAGGACGGTCCTTTAGTTCGAGAGGTGGTTGAAAGGAGTAAATTGACGCAGGTTAATACACTTGTGGCTCTGCATGATCTGCATGCCCGCGGTCTTGTTCGCCTGGAAGGTTTAGCTCCTGTCACCTCGGTTAATATTGAAAGCTCGTCTGGCGGCTTGAAGTCGGCAATCGATGCGTATCAGATGCTTCATCAAGTGGTGAAGGGTGCTTTCTCAACTGTTGCGATAAAAATCCCAATTAAGAATCTCAATGAATTTGCGCTGGGTTTGAATGCCGACGGCAGCTCGACCATTTACTTGGATGATGAGGGCGCTTTAATGGCAGACTCTGTTCACAATATCTTGCAGCAGTGTGCTGTGAACAGACAGCGTGTGCTTTACTTTCGTCAGCGCGTCGGAGCTTTGACGCGTTATCTTTTGCAGATGTCTGGTGACTTATTACCGTTTGACGTTGCTAAAAAGGTGAAAAAAGAATTCCAGGAGATCGCTCAGTGAAATCAAGGGATGGCCGTCGGAGTGGCACTCGAAATTTTAAACTCGAGCGAGACAAAGGCCGGAATACCGGTGTTTCTGGAGCAAAGCCGGCGCGTTCTTCAATGCCAGAGGGGTTGTTTATTGTTGAGGGCATCGCGGCGGTTCGGGAGTATCTGCGCCATAAGCCAAAGTCGGTGCGCAAAGTCTTTGCGAAAGAAAGAGCGTTTAAAACAGTCCAAGAACAACTGCAGGAATTTGATATTTCCATCCAGAAAGTCAGTGAAACTCATGAGCAAGGATCCATGCAACCAACTCCAGTTTGGGCGCATGTGCAGCATGAGATGCAAGACTGGACGCGCTTCGTATCAGAGTTAGATCACTTAACGGATGAAGAGAGCAGGCTTGTTTTGGTGCTTGATCACATTTCTGACCCTAGAAACCTAGGGGCTATTGTGCGGTCAGCGGCTTTTTTTGGTGTGCGTCACGTAATCGTTCCTGAACGTAGGCAGGTCCTGTTGACTCAGTCCAGCGTGAATACGGCGCAGGGAGGGTTTGCGCTGACGGAGCTGGTCGTCGTCGTCAATGTCGCGCGTGCTATCGAAGAGCTCAAGTCCAAGGACTTTTGGGTTCTCGGTGCGGCCATGGATGGAGAGGCGGTTGGCAGCGTCCGGGGTCGCTACGAGCGACAAGTCTTGGTGCTAGGCTCTGAGGATAAAGGGATAAGTCATTCGGTTCTTAAAAAATGTGACGTTATCGTGAGTATCCCCGGCGGCTCAAACTCTTTGGATTCCTTGAATGTTTCAGTAGCCGCTGGAATTTTAGTCCATGAGCTTAAAGGCAAGCCCTAAGGTTGCACTATAAAGAGGCAACCCTCTGCATTTTTGACAAAAAATCGACATTTCGCAAATTTACTTTGCTTGACAGTGGACATGTCTGATTGTATCAAATGCTCTCGCTTTTTTGGGATTTGTGCATTCGCCTTGAGATCTGCGTGCTTAATAGCTGAGCTCAAAGGCGGAGTCGGCCTGGGAAAGTGGTGTTGCAATGTCCGATTTGCTGGCGTAGCTCAATTGGTAGAGCAGCTGATTTGTAATCAGCAGGTTGCGGGTTCAAGTCCCATCGCCAGCTCCAGGTCTGACGTGCCGACTTGAGGATGGGTACCCAAGTGGCCAAAGGGGACAGGCTGTAAACCTGTTGGCAATAGTCTTCGAAGGTTCGAATCCTTCCCCATCCACCACCAAGTCTGCCATCCGAAGGGCCAAAACCGGATTCAGCAGTGTCAGGGGTTTAATCCCTGCGTGTGCGGAAGTAGCTCAGTTGGTAGAGCATTAGCCTTCCAAGCTAAATGTCGCGAGTTCGACCCTCGTCTTCCGCTCCAACGCTGCCTCGGTAGCTCAGTTGGTAGAGCACGTCCTTGGTAAGGACGAGGTCACGGGTTCAAGTCCCGTCCGAGGCTCCACCTGGCTCCTTCAAACGAACCGCGAATCAGTGATTCAAGGGCTCGACAGAAGGATAAGTCGGTGATAATGTGTCGCGTCACATCCATTCCGAAGTCCGAAGTTTTTGACGGCTTTAGTGTGGTGAACGGTTGAAAATTTAGAAACAAGTTTTGCGTATATGACTGCCAATTAGCGGGAGGATGCAAATGGCAAAAGAGAAGTTTGAGCGGAAGAAACCACACGTTAACATCGGTACGATTGGTCACGTTGACCACGGTAAGACAACACTTACCGCCGCAATCACGTTCATCATGGCGAAAAAATTCGGTGGACAAGGTTTGGCGTATGACCAAATCGATAAGTCTCCTGAAGAAAAAGCTCGTGGTATTACGATCTCAACGACACACGTTGAGTACGAATCCGATACTCGTCACTACGCGCACGTAGACTGCCCAGGTCACGCCGACTACGTAAAAAACATGATTACAGGTGCTGCGCAGATGGATGGTGCAATTCTTGTTGTATCCGCGTCTGACGGTCCTATGCCGCAAACTCGCGAGCACATCCTCCTTTCTCGTCAGGTAGGCGTTCCCAAGATCGTCGTCTTCATGAACAAGTGTGACATGGTTGACGATGCGGAACTTCTTGACCTTGTAGAGATGGAAGTTCGTGAGCTTCTCAACACCTACAAATTCCCAGGCGATGAAACTCCGGTTGTTCGCGGTTCAGCGCTGAAGGCTCTTGAGTCTCAAGATCCAAATAGCGACTGGGGCAAGAAAATTTGTGATTTGATCGCAGCATGCGATAGCTACATTCCGCTGCCAGAGCGTCCGGTTGATCAACCATTCCTTATGCCGATCGAAGACGTGTTCTCGATCTCTGGTCGTGGAACTGTTGTTACGGGTCGTGTTGAGCGCGGGATCATCAAGACTGGCGATGAAATGGAAATCGTAGGTCTTCGCGACACACAAAAAACAACATGTACTGGTGTTGAGATGTTCCGTAAACTTCTCGACGAAGGTCGCGCGGGCGACAACTGCGGTATTCTTCTCCGTGGTACGAAGCGTGAAGAAGTTCAGCGCGGACAAGTTCTTTCTAAGCCAGGCTCAATTAAGCCGCACAAGAAGTTCAAAGCTGAGGTTTACATCTTGACGAAAGAAGAAGGCGGACGCCATACACCGTTCTTCAAAGGATACCGTCCTCAGTTCTACTTCCGTACTACGGACGTAACTGGTTCGATCAAACTTCCTGACGCTGTCGAAATGGTTATGCCAGGCGACAACATCGCAATGGAAGTTGAGCTCATCACTCCGATCGCGATGGACAAGCAGCTTCGTTTCGCTATCCGCGAAGGTGGACGCACTGTGGGCGCCGGCGTTGTGGCAGATATCTTGGATTGATTGGTTTTGGTTCTCGAAAGTGGCTCCGAAAGGGGCCACTTTTTATCGCGTCTGAGCACAGGCGAGTAGCTCCAATGGTAGAGCGACGGATTCCAAATCCGTTTGTTGTGGGTTCGAGTCCCTCCTCGCCTGCCACTTCCCGTTAAGCGAGTAGGCTTGCCGAGAATGCTGGCAAAGACTCAGTGTTAAAAAGGTGAATTTATGCAAAAAGACGATTCGACTTGGCTACGCACAGGCTATTCCGTATTTGCTCTGTTGGTGGCTTTTGTATTCTGGAAGATGTTCATTCAGATTGGCCTAAAAGCTGGATGGCTCGAGCGCTATGAGGCTGGCACCCGGGTTGGTAGTGTTGTTTTGGCGATCGCCTGTGGAGTCGGTATTGCTTGGTGGTTAGCTAGCGACAAGGGACGGCATGAATATTTCTTGGCATCCGTCGGTGAGCTTAGAAAGATTCAGTGGCCTGATTGGGAGCAGACAAAAAAGCTGACTCTCATTGTTTGCGTAGTTGTTGCGGTCTTTTCCGTGATATTGACCGTTTTTGATATTGGTTGGGCTAGGTTATTGAAGCTGCTTTTGGTTTAGATTCCAGAAACGGCAGCTTGTTTGGAGACATTCGTGGAAGCAATGACATCTTTGAAAAAGTGGTACGTCGTGCACACTCACACCGGTTCGGAAGAGAAAGCACGCCAAGGTTTGCTTGAGCGCATCAAGGCTCAGGGAATGGAAGGCAAGTTTGGACAGATTTTTGTTCCAAGAACGGCCACTGAAACCGTCTTGAAAAGCGGAAAGAAAAAGCGCGTCGAAAAAACGTCCTTTCCAGGCTACATCCTGGTTGAGATGGATTTTTCTGATGAAACTGGTGCGCTGGTCCGTAACACGCCGAAAATCACAGGATTTGTTGGTGGCGATACCCGCAAACCGCCTCGTCCAATTACGGATGCTGAAGTTATACGGCTAACATCGCCAGAGGCTGTAGAAGCGCAGAAACAACAGGTTAGGACAGAAGTTAACTTCCGCAAAGGCGAGAACGTTAAGGTCAAGGACGGTCCGTTTACAAACTTTGATGGTGTTGTGGATGAGGTCCGCCCAGACAAAATGAAGCTCAGAATACTGGTGAGTATCTTTGGTCGTGAGACACCAGTGGAGCTTGACTACGGACAAGTGGAGAAAATCGGTTGATATAAGGTTGTCGCAGCCAGCTGGCTTAAGCGCTTCTTGTGCTTTTTCCATTAGCTGCTTGACACCCTTGTGGTTTTCAACTATAGACGGCACTCTCGTTTTTTTATCGCTCGGGTAGCTCGTCTTGGGTGAGCGAAGATGGTTTGAGCAAGAGGGACTCTAAAAATGGCAAAGAAAGTAGTCGGTTTCATCAAATTGCAGATTCCTGCCGGTAAAGCAAACCCATCGCCCCCGATCGGTCCAGCTCTCGGCCAGCGCGGTATCAACATCATGGCTTTCTGTAAGGAATTCAATGCGAAGACGCAGAAGCAAGCTGGAGATATCCTGCCAACAATCATAACGGTTTTTGCTGATAAATCCTTTTCATTCCTTACGAAAAGTCCGCCAGCAACGAGCCTTCTAAAGAAGGTCGCGAAAATTGAGTCCGGTTCGCAGACCCCAGGTAAAGCGACCTGCGGCAGCGTGACTATGGCGCAAGTCAAGGAAGTCGCGAAGATGAAGATGGAAGACCTCAATGCATATGATATCGACCAAGCGGCGAAAATCATTGCAGGTTCCGCCCGATCTATGGGTCTAGAGGTTAAGTGAGTTTGTTCTGCTCTAACCATGGTGGTTAGGGGTGGGCATGTAGGAGAGCGCGAAAGCGTTCGATTGAACTACGGAGATATTGAATATGGCTCGTGGCAAAAAGTATTCAGCCGCGCTTGCTAAAGTGGATAGGGAAAAAAACTATCCTCTTGATGAGGCAAGCAAGCTGGTCAAGGAAACTTGCTACACCAAATTCGACGCAACAGTTGATCTTGCTGTCAATCTTGGAGTTGACCCTCGGCAAGCGGACCAAAACGTCCGCGGTGCGGTGGCGTTACCTCATGGATTGGGCAAAACTGTGCGCATCGTTGTGTTTGCCAAGGGTGAAGCAGCCCAGGCAGCGCAAAATGCAGGCGTTGAAGCTGTTGGTGGGGACGACCTTGGCAATCGGATCAACGGCGGCTGGTTGGACTTCGATCAAGTGATCGCTACACCCGATATGATGGGTGTCGTTGGTAAGCTTGGCCGAGTTCTTGGTCCGCGTGGATTGATGCCGAACCCTAAACTGGGTACGGTCACCATGGATGTGGTCAAGGCGATTAATGAACTAAAAGCAGGTCGTGTGGAATACCGAGTTGATAAAGCTGGTATTGTTCATGCTCCGGTCGGTAAGGCTAGTTTTACAGCTGAGAAGCTGACAGACAACGCGCGTGCTGTTCTTGAGGCCATAGCGCGAGCCAAACCCGCAACCGCCAAAGGGACCTATCTCAAGAAGATCAGTATGTCTGCGACGATGGGGCCTGGTGTCAAAGTTGACGCTGCGCCGTTCAGATCGTAAGCCATTAGCTGACAGGAGAGGGTAGAACTATGGCAATGGATAGAAAAGCAAAAGAAGCGCTTCGCGAAGTCGCGGAGAGCCGTTTTGGAAAAGCTGGTGCGGCAATTGTTGCTGAGTATCGCGGTTTGACAGTGGCGAGCTTGACGGAGCTTAGAAAAGAACTCCGCAAAGCTAACGCTGAATTCCGGATCGTCAAAAACAGGGTCGCAAAAAAGGCGGTGCTTGGTAAGGCTGAGTCTGCCAAGGATCTTGCTGACAGCTTTAAAGGGCCAGTTGGTATTGCATTTCTTTACGGAGATGCTGCCGCGGGTGCCAAAGCTCTGTCTGAGTTTGAAAAGAACAATGAACTTTTCAAAATCACAGCCGGGGTTATGGAATCCAAGAAGCTAACCGCTGCGGACGTAAAGGCGATCGCCTCACTTCCAAGCCGCGAAGTGCTTCTGGGTCAAATTGTGGGACTATTGGTTTCGCCGCACCGCGGACTCCTCGGGGTCTTCAACGCTGTGCCTAGAAGCCTTGTTCAGGTTATCAATCAGATCAAAGAGAAAAAACAATAATAACAATTTCCCAGGCTGTAATGCTGCAGCCTGAGAACAAAGTGGGAGGACACCATGTCAGTTACTAAAGAACAAGTTGTACAATTCCTTGAGAACATGACGCTTTTGGAAGCAGCTGAGCTCGTAAAAGAGCTTGAGACCAAGTTTGGCGTTAGCGCAGCGGCTCCAGTTGCTTTCGCAGCAGCTCCAGGTGCAGCAGCAGCGGCTCCAGCAGCTGAAGCGCAAACAGAGTTCACAGTCGTTCTGAAGGATGGCGGAGCCAACAAAATCGGCGTCATCAAGGAAGTTCGTACTGTTACAGGTCTTGGTCTTAAAGAAGCCAAAGATCTTGTTGAAGGCGCGCCTAAGACGGTTAAAGAAGCAGTCAGCAAAGACGAAGCTGAGAAAATCAAGAAAGCTATCGAAGCAGCTGGCGGCAAAGTCGAACTTAAGTAATTCGTCATTGCGTACAGCGTGCTGAACGGAGAGCTCGGGGGGCAAAAAGCCTTCCGGGCTTCCGCTATCTACGATGTGCCAAAAAATTTAGCTATCGCCATGCCTTGACGGCTGGTATAGTCCGGTTCCTTAATTGCGAATAATTCAGGAGAATTTCATGACCTCCTTAGCAGCAAGCTACACCCGTCCCCGCAAAAGTTTTGCAAAAGTCCTTCCGGCCGTAGAAATTCCGTACCTCATCGAGATTCAAAGAAGCAGCTACTCGCAGTTTCTCCAAGCCGATGTCGAGCCGTCGAAGCGAAAGATGATGGGTCTCCAGGCAGTCTTTAAGTCAGTGTTCCCGATCAAGGACACCAACGAGACTGCGTCTGTTGAATTTGAGAGCTATCATTTCGAAGAACCTAAATACACCGTTGACGAGTGTCGTCAGCGTGGAATGAGCTATGCAGCGCCATTGCGCGTTGTCATCCGTCTTGTCATCTGGGACAAAGAAGTTAAGTCTATTAAAGACGTTAAAGAGCAAGAAGTTTATTTCGGCGAGATCCCTCTGATGACTGCCGATGGAACATTCATCATCAACGGTACAGAGCGCGTGATTGTATCGCAGCTTCACCGTTCATCGGGTGTTTTCTTTGATCATGATAAGGGACGCAACAGCACCACTGGCAAGGTTATTTTCTCAGCGAGAATTATACCGTACCGCGGAAGCTGGCTTGATTTTGAATTTGATACTAAAGACATCCTTCATGTCAGAATCGACCGTCGCCGTAAGCTTCACGCTTCGATTTTGCTCAAAGCTCTTGGTTATAGCGAGTCGGAACTTTTGGATCAGTTCTACAAGCGTGAGACCATCCGCATAAAAGACGGCAAGTTTGAAAAGCGTCTAGATTACGATCTTCTAAAGGGCCAGAAAGCCAGCCTTGATATCGTCGACCCAAAATCGGGAGAGGTCTACTGTAAACGCGGCCGCAGGATAACACCAGGCGCGATCCGTAAGATGCAACAAGCGAAACTTGAGTATCAACAAGTTGCAGCAGAAGATCTCCTTGGCAAGATTGCTGCGACAGATATCAAGGACGCAAGCGGCGAGGTTGTAATCCCTCTAAATGCCGAGTTTGGAAAAGCAGAGATCACGAAACTTTTTGATCACGGCATCACAGAGTTCCAAGTTCTCTTTATTGACAACGTGAACGTCGACGCATCGTTCCGCAACACGCTTACTAACGACAAAGTTGGCTCTCGTGATGAGGCCGTCCTTGAAGTTTACAAGCGTATGCGCCCGGGAGATCCCCCGACGCTAGAGTCGGCAAATGATTTGTTTAACAAACTGTTCTTTGATGCTGATCGCTATGACCTGAGCATTGTGGGTCGTATAAAGCTGAATGAGCGTCTTGGTCTTAACGTTGAGCGTGAGCACAGGACTCTTACTAAAGAAGACATTCTTGAGACTGTAAAATACCTGATCAAGCTTAAAAATGGCGAGGGTGACATCGACGATATCGATCACCTCGGAAACCGTCGTGTTCGTGCCGTTGGCGAATTGCTTGAAAATCAGTACCGCATCGGTTTGCTTCGCATTGAGCGAGCTATTCGGGAGCGTTTACAGCTTCAGGATGTTGAGTCTCTTCTGCCGACCGACTTCATTAATAACAAGCCGGCTGCAGCGGTGGTTAAAGAGTTCTTTGGTTCGAGCCAGCTCAGCCAATTCATGGATCAGACCAACCCTCTTTCTGAAATTACCCACAAGCGCCGTCTATCGGCCCTTGGTCCAGGTGGTTTGAATCGTGACCGCGCGGGCTTTGAAGTTCGTGACGTTCACCCAACTCACTATGGTCGTATCTGTCCGGTTGAGACCCCAGAGGGTCCAAACATCGGGCTAATCGCTAGCCTTGCATCCTACGCCAAAGTGAACGAGTACGGATTCATCGAGACTCCTTACAAGAACATGGCTGATGGTAAAGTGGCTTGGTACGGTGCTCGCGACGAGCAGAAAGAACACGTTATTGCCCTTGCTCTTAAAGAAGGGTCGAGAAAAGGTGACGATCTTGTTGGTGCTCGTCGTTCCGGCGAATCTGAGATGGTGCGATTTGTTGAAGCTGACCTCATGGACGTTTCGACGAACCAGTTGGTGTCGGTTGCTGCGTCCCTGATTCCGTTCCTGCAAAATGACGATGCTAACCGCGCCTTGATGGGTTCGAACATGCAGCGCCAAGCAGTGCCGCTGGTAAGAACATCTGCTCCGCTGATCGGTACAGGTCTCGAGCGAACTGTCGCCCGGGATTCCGGTGCAACGGTGGTTGCCCGCCGTGATGGTGAAGTGGTGTTTGTGGATGCGGAGCGAATCGTCGTAAAGAGTTCCGGCAAAGATCATAGCCCGACAGAGGTTGGTACTGACGTCGATATTTACAAGCTTCAAAAATATAAGCGCTCTAACGTTGACACTTGTATTAACCAAAAGCCTATCGTCCGTAAGGGTGAGCAGGTTAAGCAGGGTGACATCATCGCTGACGGTTTCGGAACCGAGATGGGCGAGTTGGCTCTTGGTCAGAACGTCGTTGTCGCGTTCATGCCGTGGAATGGTTACAACTTCGAGGACTCGATCCTTATCTCTGAACGAGTTGTTAAAGAAGACCTCTTCACATCGGTTCATATTCAGGAGTTCGAGTGTATTTCCCGCGACACCAAGCTTGGTCAGGAAGAGATCACAGCCGATATTCCAAACGTTGGTGAAGAAGCTCTTCGCAATATCGACGATGCGGGTATTATCCGTATTGGCGCGGAAGTTAAGCCTGGCGATATTCTTGCCGGTAAAATCACCCCAAAAGGTGAAACACAATTAACTCCAGAGGAAAAGCTGCTTCGCGCTATTTTCGGCGAGAAGGCTGGCGACGTTCGCGACACATCACTCAGAGTTCCTCCAGGTGTTGCTGGAACCGTTATTGGCGCGAAAGTATTCTCTCGTCAGGGTGCTGACCGCGACTCTCGAAGCCAGTTGATCGAAGAGCAAGAAATTACTCGTATCCGTAAGGATGAAGCGGACACCATCGCCATCTACCGTGACTCTGCCGCAAATAAATTCGTAAGAATTGCAGCTGGTGACGTCACGGCCGTTGATGTGAAAGACGCTGATGGAAATGTTGTACTTGCTAAAGGTACGAAGCTTGATCGTAGTGTTACAGATGCGCTTGATTACTCGGTGTGGGATCAACTGTCGTTGAAAGACGCAGCCAAGAATACCGAGCTGAAGAAGGCTTTGGACAGCTTGCGCGACAAGATTAACATTGAGCGTTACTTCACAGATGAGAAGATCAAGAAAATCCGCAAAGGCGATGAACTGCCTCCTGGCGTGATTAAAATGGTCAAGATTTACGTTGCGATCAAACGTAAGCTTCAGGTCGGTGATAAGATGGCTGGTCGCCACGGCAACAAGGGCGTCGTGTCCCGTATTTTGCCAGAAGAAGACATGCCGTTCCTAAACAGCGGACGTCCGGTTGATGTGGTGTTGAACCCACTTGGCGTACCGAGCCGGATGAACGTTGGACAGATTCTTGAGACCCACTTGGGTTGGGCGGCAAAAGGGCTTGGCGAGAAGCTGAACCGCTACATTGAAGAGAACTTCAATCGTCCAGCACTTGAGAAAATGGCTCTCGAGATTTGGAAGGATGATACCCAGGACGCGGAAGTCAGGAAGTTTATCAAGTCGGCCAGCGACGATGAACTGAAGGCCTTTATACGTAAGTTCAAGGATGGTGTTCACTTCGCAAACCCCGTATTCGACGGCGTAGCTGAAAATGAAATCCGTTCTGCGCTTGAATTGGCAGATCTTGACGTCAGTGGCCAGGTCGAGTTGTTTGACGGAAGAACCGGCAACAAGTTTGACAAGAAAGTTACTGTTGGTGTGATGTACGTCTTGAAGCTTCACCATCTGGTGGATGAGAAGATTCACGCCCGATCGATTGGTCCATACTCGATGGTCACTCAGCAACCTCTCGGTGGTAAAGCGCAGTTTGGTGGTCAGAGGCTTGGAGAGATGGAAGTTTGGGCGATGGAAGCATACGGAGCAGCCTACACGTTGCAGGAGTTCCTCACTGTTAAGTCTGATGACGTGATGGGTCGTACACGTATGTATGAGTCGATCGTCAAGGGTAACAACATGATGACTCCAGGCCTGCCTGAGTCCTTCAACGTTCTTGTCCAGGAACTTAAATCTCTTGCGCTTGATGTGAATCTTCTGCGCAAAGATGGGCAAGAAGTTAATCCAGACATTGTGCCTAACTGATTTTTTGGTCATTGGCCCGAAGGCGGGCCAATGACATCGATATGTTAGATGTGTGCCGTGATCTAAATCCAAGACCTGCAAAGGGGAGTCCATCGTGAAGGATTTGATTAATTTCTACGACAAACCAAATGATCCTCTAAACTTTAGTGCGATCAAGATTTCGCTAGCATCGCCAGAGAAGATCCGTAGCTGGTCTTTCGGCGAAGTAAAAAAGCCCGAGACAATCAACTACAGGACGTTCAAGCCTGAGCGTGACGGCCTCTTCTGCGCTAAGATTTTTGGTCCGGTTCGTGATTTTGAGTGTATCTGCGGCAAGTACAAGCGTATGAAGCATCGCGGTATCGTCTGCGATAAGTGTGGTGTTGAAGTTATTCACTCCAAGGTGCGACGTGAGCGTCTAGGCCACATCAACCTTGCAACTCCAGTGGCTCATATTTGGTTTTTGAAATCACTGCCTTCACGTATTGGCGCGATTCTCGACATCCCTCTGAAAGATGTGGAAAGAATTCTTTACAGCGAGTCGTACGTGCTTCTTGAGGCTTCTGAAGAGATTCTTAAGGACAAAGAACTTAAGAAGGAAATCGGCAGCGTCATCACTGAAGACGAACTTGACGAAATGCTAAAAAAATACGGCAACAACACCTTCCGCTACGGCGTAGGTGCGGAAGCTCTACAGGAGCTTTTGGGTAACTTGCGGGTAGAAGAGCTTGCAGATGTGCTGCGTGCTGAGTTGGAAGAGACGACGTCCGAAGCCGGCAAGAAGAAGCTTCAGAAGAGGCTGAAAGTTGTCGAGGCGTTCAACCAGCTCGACGAGAATGGCGACTTCTACGCGAAGCCTCAGTGGATGATGCTGAACGTTATTCCAGTTCTACCTCCTGACTTGCGTCCGCTTGTGCCGTTAGATGGTGGTCGATTTGCAACATCAGACTTGAATGATCTATATCGCCGAGTCATCAACCGTAACAATCGTTTGCTACGACTTCAGGAGCTAAATGCGCCTGAGATCATCGTGCGTAACGAAAAACGCATGCTTCAAGAGTCCGTTGATGCCCTATTTGATAACGGGCGTCGCGGCAAGGTATTCACCGGTCCAAACAAGCGTCCTCTAAGGTCGTTGTCTGACATGCTTAAGGGTAAGCAAGGACGATTCCGTCAGAACCTTTTGGGTAAGCGTGTGGACTACTCTGGCCGTTCCGTAATCGTTGTTGGTCCAGATCTTCGTCTTCATCAATGTGGTTTGCCAAAGAAAATGGCGATCGAGCTATTTAAGCCATTCTTGTACAACAAGCTTGAAGAGCACGGTATCGTCTCTACAATCAAATCGGCTAAGAAGCTGGTAGAAAAAGAGCGCCCTGAGGTATGGGACTGTCTTGAGGAAGTATCCAAAGAGCACCCAGTCCTTCTAAACCGCGCTCCAACTCTTCACCGCTTAGGTATCCAGGCGTTCGAACCTGTGCTAATCGAGGGTAAGGCGATTCAGCTTCACCCGCTAGTTTGTTTTGCGTTTAACGCTGACTTTGACGGTGACCAGATGGCGGTTCACGTCCCTCTATCTGTAGAGTCACAGATGGAAGCTCGTGTTCTCATGATGTCGTCAAACAATATTCTTTCTCCGGCGTCTGGTACGCCGGTGATTGTCCCGACACAAGATATCGTACTCGGCATTTACTACATGACTAAAGACGATATTGGCGCAAAAGGTGCTGGTAAGGTGTTCGGTTCGATTGAAGAGGTTCGCGCGGCTTACGATCACGATCAAGTAGATCTCCAGGCGCCGATTACTGTCCGTATCGATGGCAAGCGTTGGGACACAACGGTTGGTCGAGTCATTTTACGGGAAGTTCTGCCTGAAGACTTAGATTTCGGTTTGATCAACAAGACGTTGGGTAAGAAAGATCTTGCGAAACTGGTTGACGATGCGTTCCACAAGTGCGGCCCGAAAGCTACAGTTTTGCTTGCGGACAAATTGCGCAGTATGGGTTACCGCTACTCGACAAAAGCCGGTCTGTCGATTTCGATCGGCGACATGGTGGTTGCTCCTGGTAAGCAGAAAATGCTTGAGAAGGCATACGAGGAAGTTAAGAAGATTAAGGAGCAGTACTCCGAAGGTCTCTTGTCCGATGGCGAACGTTACAACAAGGTCATCGATATCTGGGCAAAAGTTACAGATAATATCGCAGACGAGATGTTCAATAACATTAAGTTTATGAAGCGTGATGATCACAAGGGTCAGACTCAGACGGTAGCGTCGAACAACTCGATCTACATGATGGCTGACTCAGGAGCTCGGGGCTCTGCTCAGCAGATTCGTCAGTTGGCTGGTATGCGTGGTTTGATGTCAAAACCAAGCGGCGACATCATTGAAACTCCGATCACATCCAACTTCCGCGAAGGTTTGACAGTTCTCGAGTACTTCACATCGACTCACGGTGCGCGTAAGGGTCTTGCAGATACTGCTCTTAAAACGGCATCGTCGGGATACTTAACTCGCCGTCTTGTCGACGTTGCGCAAGATTCGATTGTGTCCGAGCTTGACTGCGGAACCAAGGAAGGTATCCCAATGGGTCACCTTCGTGAAGGCGCCGAGATCAAAGAGAAACTTAGTGAGCGTGTACTTGGTCGCGTGGCCCTTGAGGACGTGACAGATCCGGTCACTGGCAAGGTGCTTCTAAAAGCTGGAGACCTCTTTACAGAGGAGCTGTGCAAAGCCGTTGACACAGCCGGTGTAGAACAGGTCATGATTAGGTCCGTATTGACCTGTCAGTCTGTCCGCGGAAACTGTGCTAAGTGCTACGGTCGTGACTTGGCAACAGGCAAGATGGTAAACGTTGGCGAAGCAGTCGGCGTTATTGCCGCACAGTCTATCGGTGAGCCTGGAACCCAGTTGACCATGCGTACGTTCCACTTCGGCGGTACGTTCTCGGGTAAGATGGCCCAGAATAAAATCGAAGCTAAATTCTCCGGTAAAATCAAGTTTGAGAATATTCGCGCAGTAACAAACCGTGATGGTGAGACAATGGTCGTCAGCCGTAATGGTGAGGTTGCCGTTGTGGATGATCACGGTAAGATCAAGGAGACATATCCGGTCAACTTCGGATCGTTTATCAAAGTAAAAGATGGTCAAACGATTCCGGCTGGTCAGGTCATCACGGAGTGGGATCCATTCTCGGTGCCGATTATCTCGGAAGTTGCTGGTGCGGCGAAGTACAAAGACTTGATCGATGGTCAATCCATGGAGCAGAAGCTCGATGAGCAGACCTTTATCAGCCGTAAGACAGTCATTGAGTCCAAGGGCTCCGCGCATAAGCCAGCTATCGAAGTTGCCGGCAAACGCTACGCGCTTCCTGTTGGTGCAACGATCAACATCGAAGATGGCGCTGACATTAAGCCAGGTGACGTTTTGGCTAAGATCCCGCGTGAGGCTCAAAAAACCAAGGACATTACTGGTGGTTTGCCAAGGGTTGCGGAATTGTTTGAAGCGCGTAAGCCAAAAGAGATGTCGATTATGGCCGACCGTGACGGAACGATCTCCTTTGGTGCTGACACCAAAGGGAAACGTAAGGTGGTTCTTACGGACGACAATGGCGAGCAAAAAGAGTTTTCGATCTCCAAAGGTAAGCACGTGATCGTCACTGAGGGCGACTACGTTCGCAAAGGTGATCCGCTTGTGGATGGTTCACCAAACCCACACGAGATTCTTGAAGTGCTCGGCCGCGTTGCGCTGTCTCGCTTCCTAGTTGATGAGGTTTTGGATGTATACCGTCTGCAAGGTGTGAAAATTAACACCAAGCACATCGAAGTCATTGTTCGACAGATGCTTCGCCGCGTTAAGATCACTGAGGCTGGCGATGCGCGTGGATTCTTACCAGGCGAACAGGTGGATCTGGGTATTGTGGAAGAGGCGAATGCTAAGCTCGTGGCGGAAGGAAAGCGTCCTGCCAAGTTCGAGCCGCTGCTTTTGGGTATTACTCGAGCCAGCTTGTCTACGGATAGCTTTATCTCTGCCGCATCCTTCCAGGAAACGACGAAGGTGCTTACAGAGGCTAGCATCAACAGCCGGGTCGATAAGTTGCATGGTCTTAAAGAAAACGTCATCATGGGTCGTCTCATTCCTGCAGGAACAGGTGCTGCAGCTTACCGCGGTCTAAAGGCGGTGGTTGCTGGGTCTAGGGGAGTGGTTGCAGGCGACGCTGATGAGGTTGCTGGTGAGGCCGTTGCAAGGTAATGAAATTAGGGCCTTATTTGGGGTTGGGTGGCGGTGCTTGTCGCTGAGATCGGGGCTTTTAGGGGTCTACGGTTAATGTGAAAAATAAGTTGCAGTAAAGTCGCCCGTTTGCTAATTGTAGCGTCCGTTTTTGACATTTAAGAGGAATATTAATGCCGACCATTAATCAGCTGATCAGCAAGGGCCGTACGAAGGTGACCTACAAGTCAAAATCGCCGGCTTTGAACAACAATCCGTTTCGTCGCGGTGTCTGCACACGCGTGTACACAACAACACCAAAGAAACCAAACTCGGCTCTCCGCAAGGTCGCGCGTGTTCGCTTGACCAATGGGATTGAAGTTTCTAGTTACATTGGTGGTATGGGTCATAACTTACAGGAACACTCCGTGGTTCTTGTTCGCGGTGGTCGTGTGAAGGATCTTCCTGGTGTGAGATATCACACAATCCGTGGCGCTTTTGACTGTCAGGGCGTTGCCAACAGGAAAAAGGGTCGTTCGAAATACGGTACGAAGAAGCCTAAAGCCGGCGCTGCCGGGAAGTAATTTTTAAGGAGTAAACAAAATGGCTCGTCGCCACGTAGTTGCAAAACGACAAGTGTTACCTGATCCAAAGTTCAAGGATCCGGTCGTGACTAAGTTTATGAACTGTATGATGATCAACGGTAAGAAGTCGGCTTCAGAGAAGGCTTTCTACGGTGCCATCGACATCATTGAGAGCAAAGGCGCACAAGGTCTTGGTACTTTTAAGAATGGACTGGAACTATTCCATGCTGCTCTTGAAAACACGCGACCACTGCTCGAAGTCAAAAGCCGCAGGGTCGGTGGTTCTAACTACCAAGTTCCTGTTGAGGTTCGCCCTGAGCGTCGCCAGGCGCTTGCAATTCGCTGGCTGATTGAGTTTTCTCGTGAGCGTGCTGGTCGGTCCATGCGAGAGAAGTTAGCTGCTGAGTTGGTTGATGCGGCAAACAAGCGTGGCGGAGCGATCAAGCGACGTGAAGACGTTCACAAGATGGCTGAGGCTAACAAAGCATTCGCCCACTTCCGCTGGTAAGACCTCGACGTTATGTATGAATAGAGAATGGGGATTGAGTCGAAAGATTCAATCCCTATTTTGTTTGCTTTTTGCTAACCTCTCCGCTTCAAAAGTAATGAGGACGTCTTGCAATGAGTGCAAAGCCAACCGATCTAAAAATGCTGCGTAACATTGGCATCATGGCCCACATTGACGCCGGTAAAACTACGACTACGGAGCGCATTTTATTTTACACAGGTAAAATTCATCGGGTTGGTGAAGTCCACGAAGGAAACACAACGACTGACTGGATGATTCAGGAGCAGGAGCGTGGGATTACCATCACGGCTGCCGCTGTAACCTCGTTCTGGAAGAATCATCAAATCAACATCATCGACACCCCAGGCCACGTGGATTTCACTATTGAGGTTGAGCGTTCACTTAGAGTGCTAGACGGAGCTGTAGCTGTTTTTGATGGGGTGAGTGGCGTTGAGCCTCAGTCAGAGACTGTTTGGCGACAAGCTAACAAATACAAGGTCCCCAGAATCTGTTTTGTAAACAAGATGGACCGCGTTGGAGCTAGTTTTGATTCGTCAGTGGAGTCAATTCGTGAGCGCCTAGCGGCTAATCCCGTGCCATTTCAACTTCCAATTGGATCGGAAGATCAGTTCTCAGGGGTGATTGATCTCATTCGTATGAAGGCTCTCGTATGGGGTGTTGGTGATACGAAAGGTGATAAGTGGGATGAGACCGACATTCCCGCCGACCTAAAAGATGACGCGTTACTTGCGCGAGAGTTCTTAATCGAACAAGTTGCAAATGCGGACGATGTTCTTGCAGAGAAGTATCTTTCAGGAGACGAGATATCAGAGTCAGATCTCAAAGCCGCAGCGAGACGCGGAGCGATAGACTTTAAATTTGTTCCCGTTTTTTGCGGTAGTGCTTTCAAGAATAAAGGCGTTCAGCCACTGCTTGATGCGGTACTCGACTATCTTCCTTCGCCGATGGATCTGCCCGCGGTCGAGGGCATGGCGGTAGACGATGAAGACAGGAAACTTATTCGTAAACGAACCCCGGACGATCATTTTTCTGGCCTATCTTTTAAAATCATGAGTGATCCTTTTGTGGGGCAATTGACTTACGTTAGGGTCTACTCTGGAAAAATCTCTGTGGGAGAAGTCGTCCTGAATACCAGGACCGACAAAAAAGAGCGGATAGCCAAGATCTTGAGAATGCAAGCTAACGATCGTGAGGAGCTAGAAACGGCTGCAGCTGGGGAGATTGTAGCGATTGCTGGATTTAAGGGTATAGCCACAGGGGATACCGTCTGTGATCATCGGCATCCCATTCGTTATGAGAGTGTTATATTCCCGGAACCAGTGATCTCCATAGCAGTTGAAGCGAAGAGCTCTGCTGATACAGACAAGCTTCAGAAATCTTTGGAACGTCTTCAGAATGAGGATCCATCATTTCGGGTGAGTTTTAACCCCGAGACGGGTCAAACGTTATTGTCGGGAATGGGCGAATTACATCTTGAGATCATAGTCGATAGACTTTCACGGGAGTTCAAGGTTGATTGTAACGTGGGTAATCCCCAGGTTAGTTACCGGGAGACGGTGTCTGCCGAAGGTAAAGTTGAGGAGACCCATCGTAGAGAAGGTGCGGGTGTTAATCAGTTCGCTTACGTTGCTTTAGAGTTTGGTCCGGGGCCAAAAGAGGGCGGACTTCTGTTTGAGAATAAGGTTAAGGAAGCGAAGCTACCCAAGCAGTACATTGATCAAGTTAAGAAGGGGCTGGAGGAAGCTCTATTGGCTGGTCCGATCGCTGGGTTTCCAATGGTCGGCGTGAAAGCCCGGCTTGTTGATGGCAAATTTGATCCAGCCATTCCCGATCCGAATGCATTCAAAGTTGCTGCGGGGATGGGTCTTAGACGAGGTCTGCGCGAGGCTGGGCCGCTTCTGCTAGAGCCGGTTATGGCACTCGAGGTTCTAGTGCCCGAAGATTATCTGTCAAATGTCATGACCGATTTAAATAGTCGCCGAGCACAAGTTAATAATGTCACCATGAGGGGACATTTGCAGTGTGTGGAAGCCACAGCGGCGCTGTCTGAGATGTTTGGATACTCGACACAGTTGAGGTCTATCAGTCAGGGGCGAGCGACATTCACGATGCGTTTTGCGAGCTACGAACAAGTTTCCTCGCAAACGTTGCGTCGTATTACTGGACAATGATTTATCTGGATCGCTCAGCGGGTTGAATACGGGATGCATCCCTAAAAGCTATAACCAAGAAGCCCACTGATTCCCCCAGTATGTACAATTAAAATTCGGCCTTTGAGATTTTGTCCCTTGATCAGATCGAATGCTCTTGCAAATAATTTGGCGCTGTAAACCGGATCTGTGAGAATTCCTTGCTCGCGTGCCATAGACTTTATGAAATCAAAAAGCTCACTGCTTGTGGCGCCGTAAGATCTTGGGCTTAAGGGTCTATATACTCTGACAGAGCGAGACACGTTATCCCACGTGACACCTGTGACCGGAGTGACCCAGCTATTAAAAGCATGCTGGATCTGCTCGTCAAAGCCGGCCATCTGGATGACGTGCAACTTTATGACACTACCCGCGGTTGTTTTTGCAGCAAATAAGCCGGCAGCAAGACACGCGGCACTGAGCCCTGTTCCCGAGTCAATGAAGATATGCGCTGGAGTATCTTCGTCAGGCCATTCAGGTCTCGGCCTAAGGACGTCGTCAGCAAGTGTTAGTCCACCTTTTACAGCCTCTTGGCAACCGCCGCCTTCTTCTAAGATGAGGACTTTGCTTCCGTTCAGCTGGTAATTTCTTGCTGCCGCCTGCATTCGCTCCGTTATTGATTGTTTCTCGTTGCGCGGAACAATAATCAGTCGATCTGGTGGAATGGCTGTGCGGATAATTAAACGATTACCCCGTGGGGCCTGAGAATCGTCCGAATGATCGTCCACTGCAAATGCGGTGACAATAATGCCTGCTTCTCGGCAAAGCACTGCTGCTGCAGCAATGCTGTTACTGTTGATTCCTCCGGTGCAAATGATATGGGTGACGTTCTCAGCGAGGCAATATTCAATGATGGAGTAAAACTTTCTGCACTTTGTGCCCCAGAATCCGCCTAACTCATCATCCCTCAAGATCCAAATGTTTCTCTCCGAGGAATTTGAGATTCCAAGAGTCTCACTCGACTTTAGCTGAGTGAGACGTGACTGAAGATTAAAATTAAGCATCACGGAATGTGTGAGGCGGCGATTTTTGGCATCTCACCCTCTCTTCTTTCTTGCTAGGTTGACCCATGTTTTATTCGGCTCTCGCAACCTGAAGTTGGATACTTCCACCTTCCATTTTGGCGTCGGGAGCTCCAAGGTCTTGCTTTGTTTCAAGTTTGTAACTTGTCGCGATGCCGAATCGTAAACCTTTTTTTGCGCCGAAATTTGCGATCAGAGTACCAGTCTTAGTCTTCCCAGTCCTCACATTGGAATCTATGCCTGATTTTTCTAAATCGTATTCAAACTGAACGATGAAAGCGCTCGCTGCACCTTGAATACCACCTTCTAATAGATGATATGTGGTGCTAGTTTTGTCTGTTGATGAGAAATCTTTTTCCGTCTCGCCACTGAGGGATCCGCCGATAAAAAGTTTGTCAGATAAGGCTAAACGAATAGGTGCGCTCCATTTCGTTGTTAAGTTATCGCCCTTGTTTTGAACCGAATACTCAAATCCGAAATGTCCTGGATAGCTCCGAAACTCCATTCCCACGATTTGCGTGGCATATTCAGCTTTGGAGCTGGCTTTTTGGGTTTCCGAGCCACTTTTTGATTCGATTTTGGTGAAATCACGTGTCCAAGCGCTTCTTGTTCCAACCCAAAACCCAGAGGTTGCCTGTAGCGATATGCTGGCACCCATTTCAGGGATATCGGCGCCAGATGTAAACGTTGTTTTTGAGGTGCTACCGGATGTCAACAGTTGTGTTTCGTAGTCGACTTGCCCTCTAACAAGAGATCCATCTATGTTTATAAAAATATTTCGAGATGAGATAAATGAACCATAGGATAAGCGACTCGCAATGATAGACGTTTTTGCCGCTACTTTTGAGGTTATACCTGCTATCGAAGATTTAATCCGTTGCTTATCTTGAAAGTATGCGAGATTAATTTTTGCCAGCGAGGAGTCGAATATTTCACCTGGAGTCGTCTCCAGAGGAAGGCCGTATAACCATATTGGCACATCAGATGAGGCTCGATTTGCAGCAGTTGAGCTATCCGCCCCTTCGGCGGGCTTTACTTCGGCATGGGCGATTAAGCTGAAAGAGGTAAGAATCGTGATGGCTAAGATTCGGAGCAGCATGCCGTTTCCTTTTCGGTGGAACATTATTAAACGAATCGTCTTTGGATGAGGACGCTGTATTATCAAAGTTTGACTATGTATTAGCAACTGTGAAAGCTGTCCCCTGGTCATACAGATCCAGTGGCAGATGAATGATAGATGAGATGGTGAAGGAGAGTGAATGGTGCGGGTACGCTGACTCGAACAGCGGACCTCCACGATGTCAACGTGGCGCTCTAACCAACTGAGCTATACCCGCAAACAGATAAGAGACGGTTTATAGACCGGTGTGGATGTATCTGTCAAGGAATGAAATGACGACTGTAGCGTAAAGAAAAAATGTTTTTTTTCAGCTAGTTGCGTCGTTTCGGGGAAACCCATGCTGGCGGTGGTATTCGCCCAAAATGAGGGCTGCCGCAACCCCCACATTTAGGCTATCAACGGCTCCCGATCCTGGTATGGAAATAAGACCCTGGGAGTTTTTTCTGGCGTCAGTAGAAAGCCCCTTGGCCTCATTGCCGAACACTATAGCGGTTCGCTTGGGAAGCAGGCCTGCGTCACCTTTATCGTAGAGTTTTATTCTGCCTTGCATGGCGGTTCCTAGAACCCTGACGTCGCGATGCCGTAATTCTGCGGCAATGACGTTGAACGACGGGGCGCACATTATTTCCACGCTTTCTCCGCCCCCTTCGGCCGTTCTCATGAGGGCAGCCGAAGGTTTATAAGTTTTCTCGCCAGGCAAGAGGATAAATCGACATCCAAAGTTTGCGGCACTGCGCACGATAGCGCCCACATTATGTGGATTTTCCACATCTTCAAGAATGAGGGCTAAAAGAGGCCCCTCTGGATCCTGTTCCAGCATGCGAAGAAACCCGTCCCAGCCCAACGGAGGCTTTCTTTTGGCTAGAATACAAATGCCTTCATGATGACTACTGCCCGCGATTTTATCGAGGTCAGCGGCTGAAACGATGTGGTAGGCCTTTCGTCGACGAGCGCATGATTTGATGAGCTCCACACAGCGCTCCGCTCTGGATTCGACCAAGTAAACCCTAATGATGTCTTCAGCCCGGGTTTCATAAAGCTTCATGCAGGCGTTGAACCCGCAAAGTTTTATCTCGTCTGGACTGCCTTTGCCGCGGTTGGCTTCCTGGAAACCCCCGACTGGAGAGCGGGGCCTCTTTAAGTCCGTGGGGGTCGAATGCTTCTTGGGTGGTGGCCCTTTTGTGCTCATGGGGATCCTCGGCTATGCCAACGTAAAAATAGAGGCTTGCAGCCCTCTGGCGGTAGATACATCGTTTTGAAATAGCCCTCAATCATTTTTATAGTATTTAAAGGGTTTTTTAATTGAATTAAGCAAAAGCTCTTGCTATACGGGGGGCTCCCGGAAAAGAGCCAAGGCTCCTTAAAGCCTGTCTCTACCTGGTCCTTAGAGGAGGGCCTGTCATGGCAAGTCTACCGATTGTTCGGATGAAAACTCCAAAAAAATTCTCCCATCCCTGGGTTTTTCAGAAGATGGTGGAGCGCGCGACGGGCGAGTCGAGGCCCAAGAATGGAAGCGTCGTAGACTTGGTGAATCCTGACGGAGCCTGGGTAGGTCGAGGGTTATACAACGGTCACTCCCGAATTGCAGTCCGTATTCTGACTGAGAATGACCATGAAGACATCAATGAAGATTTTTTCATCGATCGATTTCGAAGGGCGCTACAACTAAGAAAAGATATTCTGAAATTAGATGCTGTTACGGATGCCTACCGGATTGTTCACTCAGAGGCTGACGGACTGAGTGGTTTGGTTATCGACCGATTTGGCGATCTCATCGTCATTGAATATTTTTCAAGCGGTATGTATCGACTGCATAAGACCATCGAATCGGCATTAAGACGATTCTTTCCTCAGGCTCATTTTTACTTCTTTGCCGAAGAGCATGTACAGAAGCAGGAGTCGATCGATATTCGCAGTCCTGCCAGGCCTGAGCCTGTCATCATCCAGGAACATGGGCTGAAGTTCCAGGTGGCACCCGGTTCAAAACACAAGACAGGATTTTTTTGTGACCAACGGGAGAATCGCAAACTCTTGACGGAGTTAAGTCGGGGTGGCCGAGTCCTGGATATTTGTTGTAATAGTGGCGGATTCGCCATTTATGCCAAATCTTTGGCCAAAGCGAGTGAGGTCGTGGGTCTAGATCTTGACGAGGATGTCATTGAGCTCGCCAAGAAGAATGCTGCACTTAATCAAGCTGACATCAGGTTTGTACATGCCGATTTGTTTCCTTGGACGCGTGAAGCGGCACAAAAAAAACAGACATGGGACACAGTGATTTTAGATCCTGCGAAGCAAACTAGAAGTAAAGAGGATGTCTCGACGGCGCTGAAAAAATATTGTGACATGAATCGCCAAGCGCTTAGCGTGGTCAAGCCAGGTGGTCTTTTTGTTACATTCTCCTGTACTGGTCTTGTCAGTGAGGACGAATTTTTGGAGTCTGTGCGACGTGGAGCGTTCCAAGCGCAAAGACAGGTTCAGATCTTTAAAGTCACAGGTGCTGCAAGTGATCATCCGCACTTGGTCAATGTGCCTGAAAGTCGTTACCTAAAAGCAGTGTGGGCGAGGGTTTGGTGACGAATGCCAGTACAGATCGCGTCGACGAACGTAGAAGATCACCCGCTAGCTGACCTTAATTACGTGACTGAAACCGCTTCGTGGCGAGTTGCTGGAGAGACCTTGCGACTCACAACCTTGAAAAATGTGGAATCATCCATCGACCAAGTTATTGATTGGCTCGAGGTGAAAGGTTACGCCCCAGAACATATAGAAAATCTCGCGCCTTATTTTGGCGTTGTTTGGCCTGCATCTCTAGCTCTTTGCGCATACTTGGACCAAGGTGACGTGAAACGCCGAATTCGTGGTCGTTCTGTAGTTGAGCTTGGTTGTGGTCTTGGATTGCCAGCCATGATTTGCAGTAGAGCTGGTGGTGAGTGTGTGGTGGTCGATAGCCACCCGAGTGTTCCGTCTTTTTTGCGAGTAAACGTCGCTCAGAATGAGCCTTTGAATCTAGTATTTGAATCACCTGAAGATCTAGTGGCGGAATGTAAAACAACGGGTAGAGTTTTTGATTGGGTGATTGCAAGTGACGTTCTTTATGATCGTTCTATGGCGGTTGGTTTTGCTGACGTCATATCTGTGATCGCTAGCTCGGCTGCTACCTGTGTTGTTACTGACCCAGGTAGGGCCTATGTCAATGAGTTCGTGACTGCTATGCGGGCGCGGGGCTGGGTGGAGGATTTCGTCATTTGGTCAGTGCCCGCCGGTTTTAGTTCTACGGGCAAAGAGACTGACGTCTTCGTTATGGTGTTTAGACGCAAAACATCCAGGGATCAGGTCACGGATAATTTTTGAGGAAAAATGGTGGGGAAGCACAGACTCGAACTGTGGACTTCCTGCTTGTAAGGCAGGCGCTCTAACCAACTGAGCTACATCCCCTTTTAGGAAGGCCCTGTTATCGCAGCCGAAAGCTGGTTTGTCAACTCTTTACGAGGGTGACTCGGATCGAACAGGGAGTTTATTACCCTTAAATTATTCAATAATATCAAGTATTTAAAAAATTTATTACGGTCTCTTGGGTCGCCGCCGAATGAGTTTTTAAGCTCGGAAATGATGCCTCGGTGGTCGAGAATCAGGGTCCGAGTTGGGAGGGTCGGTTCATGCTTGTTGGTTGTACCGCAGAGCACGCTACGGAGATGACCGTGGCGACCGTGATGCTTGATTTTAGGGCGCATCCAGAGACTGCTGGTCCTGTGCGGTGACGATGTCTTCTCGACGGTGTAGATTCATGGCCCGCAAAGTCTAGAGTTGCTGGCTGCGAGGAGAGTCGGACGCGTGAGTGAGGTGGAGTAGCACCGCAGCGTGTCGAAATTATTTAAAGCCAAAGCGGCCCCGAGGAGAGGGCCGCCTTTTTTATTCACCCACTTGGATAGCCAAGCGCCTGTCAAACCATACCACATCAGTGAAGTCGGTACTATTTTCAAGCGTTACGTCATTGGCGTCTTCAAGATCAATAATTCTCATCAGACCACCGATACTTGTTTTCTGTGGGGTTTTGAACTTATGACTTGCTAAAAAATTATCAGGTATCGATTTGGCTTTATTGAGTGAGGTGAAGAGGTGGCCCGCTGCGATGAACATAGAGGTTCCGTTTAGATCTGTCACGAGTCCTGAACGGAGAAGTCTGGCTGAACGGGCTGACTTTGGCTTAGTCAGTGCCTCTTGTAGAGGCGCGTGTTCTATCACAGAACCTCGATCGAGTACTGTAATGTCGGTAGCAATCGTAAAAATGTCATCAAGATCGTGAGAGATGAGGATGATGCCAGACAGTGTTTGCTTCATCCAAGATTGCAGCCAACCAAGAATTTGAAGTCTGGTTGGTCGATCCACAGCCGCAAAAGGCTCATCTAGGATAAGCCATCTGCAAGGACGTAGGACTGCCCTTGCTAAATTGCAGCGTGAAAGCTGTCCTCCTGACAATTGCGATGGGAGTCGATCTAATAGGGATCGATCAATATCAAGAGACGTTAGTACGTCGTTGATTCGCTCTCCCACGGCTTTCTGAGAGATGCCACTGTCGTGCATGGCAAGACTAAGATTTTCAGCAACCGTGATGCTGGGAAAAAGACTGTCATTTTGACCCATGAAGCTTATGGTGCGTTTATGAGGGGGGAGTGTGCAGATGCTATTGTTGTCGATTAGAATATCGCCTTGGTACGGTGTAAGAAAACCCGCGGCTAGATTAACCAGAGTTGACTTTCCCGCTCCGCTTGGACCACACAATACGTAGCATCTCCCTGATTCAAACTCTAAGTTATACTGACTAGACCATGTCGGGGTGGCGTATTTTAGATTTTGAAATTTCATTTTAGGCATGATCAAGTCCTTCTGACTTGTAAAAATAATAAACAATGACCGTTGTCGCAAACATAAGAGTACATGCAATAATTGCGGATTCATTAAAGCGATACTGACTCATAAGACGCATCATCGTCGTGGTCAGCGCAGGTGTTGATGGATCACCAAGCATCGTGACAAGTGATGTTTCATTGAGGCACAGGGCAGCTGATATTGAAAAAACCATCGCAAGCGGTGTACGCAAGGTCTTCCATTCAACCTTTTGAATGAATGTCCATTCAGTTAAACCAAGGATTAATCGTGATTGATTTGTTCCCGAAAAGCGTGATTCATAAGTTGGCAATAGAACTGATATGGCGAAAGGAAGCGTTATAGCAGCCAATGCTGGGGCTATAAAGAGTGATTGAGAGATTGCTAAATCGGCTCTTGATTGAAGTACCATAATGCCGAAGGCTAAAGCCATCGGGGGTATAATGATACTGGTGAGCGCCATGAACTGAAGTCCTGCGGCGAATCTGTAGCGTTTTTCGTACAAACATCTGCAGTAAGTCCTGACTATCGCCCACGCAGCTAGGCTCGTGATAACTGCTGCGGGCATCATGAATGCCAAAGATGTTACTGCGGCTGACTCAATTCCGAGCAAACGTTCACCGATGTTTTCTTGCCATGTGAATCCAAGAGCCTCGGCGCAGACGGCAACTAATGGAGACAGCGTTAAAAAATCCAGAATACTAGAAAAGCCAAGCATTATTACGGTAAGAACACGAGATTGTTTTAGCGTCTTACTTATAAAGCTAAATTGAAACGATAAGTCACCGTGGGCGCCCTTTTTAATTGGTCCTGCAGAGTGAGATGCGATCATCAGAAGGGCGAAAAATCCACACAGTAGTGTGTGAATCAGCGATAAAACTCCGCCCTGACTCCAGTCGCCGTCATAGTAAACGGCTTGGTATAAGGCGAGTTCAATGGTCTCGGATTGAGGCCCAGTGCCAAGGATACTCAAAGCTCCGAACGAACCCATACTTAGCAGAAACGAAAGACCCGCAAAGTAGACGGCCACGGGCTTGATCACCGGCCAAAGTAACGTTTTAAAGACAGGGATAGATCCTAGCCCTAGCATCGATGCTGATTTGTATTGCGCAGATGGAATCTCTAGAAGCCGCTTAAAAATAATCCCGGAACAAAATGGAATATTCATAAGCGCATTGGCGAAAACTATCGCATAAGGCGAGTAAATTATATCTGAGATGGGGTTACTCAACCCCAAATATAAAAGCGCCTTTGAAAAATAACCAGCGCGACCCCAAGCAAGGATTAATCCACTTGCTACCACGATTGAAGGCATGCAGAATGACGCGATTCGAAGCGTTAGCGAGAACTTTCGGTAGGTTTTCGGAAATAAAAACAATCCTAAAGCACAAATAGGCCCGAAAATAGACACAGCCATAGCCGTTAAAAACGCCTGCGAAATCGTAAATATTAGGCTGTTTAGGACGGAGCCGCCGTACAGCCTTTCGACGACCTCCGTGGCAGAGGTGTCTGACATAAGAGTCATAAGAGCATAGATGAAGGGTAGTAGCGAGATCGTGGCAAGAAGTACAGCCACAACAAAGCCCGTTACGGAATGTTTGGATTTCCAGTAGGTCATTTTCTGAATGTTTTTTCCCACTGTTCAGTCCATGTGCGGCGGTTCTTGTCAATTATAGACGGTGATAAGCTCAAAACTTTGTTTGGTTTCTGGATTATCGAAAAGGCAGTGGGTAGATTTTTTGTTGTATTAATGATGGGGTACATCCAATTCATTGATGCAATAATCTGCTGTGATTTTTCTCTAAGTAGGAACTCCAAAAAAGACTTTGCAAGAGCCTTGTTTTTTGATGACTTCAGAATCCCGCCACTTTCGACCACCGCATAGTGGCCCTCTGGAAAAATGAGCGCCTGAAAACGTGATGTTTTTTCAACCTCACGATGATAGGCCTCGCTGGTTGAATATGATAGAACGAAAGGGGCTTCACCCTTTGTGAATAGGCTATAGGATTCAGACCAGCCTTTACCTACCTTGAGAGTCTGTTGTCGAAGTTTGGATAGGGCCTTCTCGTATGCGTCTCCATAAACTGACTTTAGCCAAAAAAGAAGACCCAGCCCGGTTGCCGATGATCTAGGATCCTGAATCAAAACAGATTTTGAAAACTGTTCGGACGTCAGTAGATCGTCGAGAGATGTCGGTCTCCTAAAAAGTTTACCGTCTTTTTGACGGGCTTCTGTATCAAACATAAAGCTATAAAATCCAAAATCGTAGGGAACCAACTTTGGAGAATGGCTATGGAATTTTTCGATGGCATTAGACGTCTTTGGAATTTCACTTTCCGCAAAAAATCCGAGAGAATCAACAGCTGCTGCGGTTGAATCATCAAGACCAATCACTATATCCGCCTTTGATCGTAACCCATCAATTTTTAGTCGTGCTAGTATGGCGGCACCGTCTGCAGCGGCAATCCATTTAATCTTACAGTTACATTCGCTCTCAAAGTTTTTCTTTAAGGCTGGGCCCGGGCCCCATTCTGATATGAAAGAGTCATTCGTGTAGATGACTAGTTCTTTTGGCGTTGTCGCGAAGCATTGAGAGCTAACTAATAAGAAAGCTAGCGTTAAATATATGATTTTAAGCATGGTTTCACCGGATCCTTCGTTGTGATGTCTTTATCAAGATGAAGTAAAAACCCTAAAAAGTAAACCTTTAGAGTTTATCTGGTATCACCAATGATGGAGTGATGCTTAATTTAGAATTCAGGCGGCCGATGGCATGATCATTTTAATGCCGTCAATTTCTATTTCTATAAAGCCATTTTTGGATGAGAAGACAATTCTTCTGGGCCCAATGTTAATACGGCCAGATTTGTGGTTACTGCTGTCGATGACTGTTTTGATCCCGTTGGACCAAGAGATGACTGGGTTGCCCGAACGATCGATATCGAATCCGTCAAAATCCCAATCAAGCTTTGAAGCATCGTTTCCGGATTCTTGTGAGGATTCAGCCCGGATATCGCTTTCCAGATGTTTCAGTCGATCAGCAATATCGATGAGCTCTCGATTTAGTCTGTCCTCGTCGGCTGCAGGCGCGACTTCAGTATCAAGGGCTATGTTTGAACTTGAGAGTGTCTCGGAACTTTTGTCTCGCTCAGATGCCGACTCCAGGTCTTCAGATATATTCGCTGCTTCAGACATATCCGCAACTAGACGGGATTCCAATTCAGCCTCGTGAGTCCCAAAACCTGATTGATCATCTGAGCCGTCAATGTTTTGCGTATCGTCCTCACGAACTCTTATTTCTGGTCCTTTTGACGGATCTGATCCAATCGGAATGTCTAATTCGGCCGAGGTGTTATGGTGGTTGACGAAGATATCGCTTATGGCGCCAACGTCTCTTGGGATCTGAGCTGCAATGTCTTGAGATTGAAGGGGTGTAGAATTCACCGCTGATTCCTGCTCAGCTGCGGGAATAGTTTCTGCGAAATCAATGGTGCCTGTGTCCTGGCTCCAAGGGGCCAAGGCTGCGGTCAGCGTGTTAGGTCCCACTCTTTCAATGAACTCGTGCAGGGATTCGCCCGGTTGCGCCTCTGCACGATAAGTGTCGATAATTGCCCTTACGGCTTTTGGTGTTTCTGCAGTAGGCACGCCGTCTGCGATTAAAGTGGCAAATTCAGGATACTGCGCATTTTTGCCACCGACCGAAATTCTGTAGCCATTAGCCTCACCCACGAGACTGATATCAAGGGTGTGGCAGGGCGTACAGCATTTTCCACAGCCGTTTATGCCGATCTTTATCGGGCTTTCAAAATGACTATCGAACGGCTCACTAGAGATATCCATCGCAGTCCCAAGCGCGTCTTGTTCGTGATCTGGGCACAGTGCGCCCAAACATGATACCGGCTGGTGTAGGCCATCCTGATAGTTACGAACGCTCATTCCGAGTGTTTGAAGCTCGGTCGTTACAGAACTTACTTTGTCAGCTTTCACTACGAGCGCTAGGCGCTGATCTTCGGTGGCTTTAATCATCAGGCAATCTTGCTCGCCTAGAAGGGCGATTTTTTTAAGCTGGGACGGACTGTAAATACCGCCATCCACTTCCGGGATGATAACAACTGCCTGATTCTTAAGGTTAAACTGTCGAGTCATAGCCACGTCCTGCAATATAATGAGCCGTTAGACAACATCTATGTACGTCGCTGTGATCGGATGCCCTGTGAGCCAACTTAAATTTGCTGGTAAGGCAGGGCAAATGGTGTTCATTGGTAAAAACAAAAAAGCCAAAGGGTTTCCCCTTTGGCTTCGCGTAGTCATGTAACTACATCAGTTGAGATTTTCCATGAAGTCTCTCAAGCGTTGGTTCATAAGTGCTTTTGACACCCAGAACACCTCAGATAGCTGGGTCACGATATCATGGGACGCATCGACTTTTTCAACTTCCTTGCGCAGCATTTTGCCTGGGACGAGCAGTAGGCCGGCGAACAGGTTCGCGCGAATATCCAAAACCTCATCCGGACAAGTGCGGATGTGCGCAACATGAAGGCTTGAACTGTTCACTAGGTACTTAAATAGCTCGCGTGCCACGAGGAATCGTAGGTACGGGCGCATATCACTGCCTTTGTGACGAACAGTGACTTTCAAGTCAGCGCCTTGACCTTCTGTGGTTACCTGAACGGGTGTTGTTAGTGTGTCGTCTGAGACTATTGTGAAGTTTGGGAATAGTTGACAGATCTCTGGAAGATAAACAGGTGCTTCTTCGAATTTGCCTGCCGTTACGATCGAATCAACAGCTTTACAAATGCTTGGCCGATCGATATCAAATAACTCTTCAAAAGACAGGCGAGAATTTTCTCCCTGATAACGACTAGGATTTTTAAAGAATTCTTTTTTGAGATTTTCGCTGGTTCGACCTGTCAGACCAAAAGCGCCATAGCCACGATATTCAAACACGGCCTCATCAAACCCAACTTTGCCAGCAGCGATATCGATGAGCAAACGTTCGTCGATTGACAGGTGGTCTGCAATCGTGCGCAACGTCGAGAGTGCACGAATATTCTTCTTGCCTTTTTTCCAGTGGCTACAGTCTGCCGGGTCATAACCCAAGATAGCTCCGACGTCTTGATCGATGACTTTGACGTTGCCCTCATATCGAATATCAAGCGCCTCTTTGCAGAACTTGAATAGGGTGGCCGAATGTGGGTAACGATTCTCGGCTATCTTCTTCATCGCAACTACCTCCTTGTGGTATCAAAAACGGCATGACCCGTTTAGCGACAGTGATCTGATCCCAAGCGTCCTGCTTTAGGTTTTTTTTGGTATTTTGTTGAATTGTCTCTCTACAAAATTAGACAGCACATCGAGGTGTGCTGTCAACTCGGCGGCATCTGTATTAAACAACTTGGAGATATGGCGGATTTGCGCCTTGGCACAAGGCATTGTGACTGGCAAGCCTAACGGTGGCTAAAATCACAATAATTTCAGACATGTGCGTTGGAAAATGAGGTCGAAACGTTGGCCGGTCTACTTAACCGGCTCAAGGATAGCCATGGTGATGGGTCCAGGAACGTAGTTCGGCTTACATTTTACGTTTGTGATGACCCGATCAAGAAGTTGACGCGCTCTCTCTGGATTTTCACGTTCGCGACCTTTCAGTCTCACTACAACTTTGACTTTGTCGCCGCGACCTAGAAACTTGTCGATGGCATTTATTTTCGTTTGGAAATCGTGGTCGGCAATATTGAGTTTCAATTGGATTTCTTTGAGCTCTTGTACGACTTGTTTTTTCTTGGCTTTCTTTAGCTCGTACTGCACCTTTTTAAAGTCTTGAACGCGCATCACAGGGAAATCCCCTTTGTCGCTAATCATGACTAAATCTAATCCCGCCTCTTCGGCGCGGGATAGGGCTTCAAGCACTGAGACTATTTCGTTGGTTTCTTCGCCGACGAGGCGAACTTTGGTGTAATTGCGGGCAGCGACACGATTAATAACTTGCAAACAAAGACTCCTCTGGAGGTTGACCTAACTTGGCTGTGATTCGCCGGATGCTGAAAAATATCAGTACCGAAGCCGGAATGCTAGCACAGTCTTCAATGGATTGTGAAGTTTGAAAGGTAGTGCAAGTGTGGCCGACACTATTTTTTTATCCATTAAAAACGGGACTTTACGTCACGCCGGTGGGCCTTCCATAGCGGCATGGCAGTGCCTCGGGCAAGGTATGTCCTGGTCCGAGGTGACCGCCAACTATTATTCGGTGTCTCAAAGTAGAGCAGCCGCCAGGGTTGCAAGCTCACTACGTTCACCGCGATTAAATGTAATGTGGGCTGCGATCCGCTCTGATTTGAACTTCTCGATCACGTAGGTCAAACCATTATTCTCGCTGTCAATGTAGGGGTTGTCGATCTGATAGGGGTCACCTGTCAGGACGATCTTTGTGCCCTCACCAGCCCGAGTTAGGATTGTTTTGATCTCGTGCGGTGTTAAATTCTGAGCCTCGTCCACTACAAAAAACTGATTGGGCAATGATCGACCGCGGATGTAGGTGAGAGGCTCAACGGCCAGCATGCCTTGATTAATCAATTCTTGATAGCTTTTGCTGAAACGTTTTGTGCGGCCCTGCTGACCGCCGCTTAACAATAGCTCGAGGTTGTCAAAAATGGGCTGCATCCAGGGATTCAGTTTTTCGTCCAAATCGCCAGGTAAAAATCCAATGTCTTTGCCAAGCGGGAAAATAGGCCTGGCTACTAGAAGTTTGTGATATTCGTCATCGTCCGTGGTCTTCGATAGACCCGCGGCGATAGCCATCAGAGTTTTACCGGTTCCAGCGCCACCGCTTAACGTCACCAGTTTGATGTTGTCATCTAGTAGTGCTTCGAGAGCAAACGTTTGCTCGATATTGCGTGGATAGATTCCCCATACGCCCTCGCTGTGAGGGTCAAGCATTCTGAGGATGCGATCTTGCCCGTCAAACATACCGTAGACGAACTGATTCGAATCAGCCTCGTCTTCAAGAATTACAAACTGATTTGGGAATAAACCTTTATCTTCGAGGCGTAGCTCTCGACGCGAGTAGAAATCATTAATGACGTCCGCCGAGACGCGCATGGTCGTAATGCCTTTGTAAAGGTGGCTGATGTCCACCTTGTCGGCTTCAAAATCTTCCGCTGCGATATTGAAGGCGTCGGCTTTGATCCTGAGGTTAGAGTCTTTGGTGATAATCACCACTTTCCGCGACGAGCCGTGCTGCTTTTGAAGCGTCAGAGCAACAGCTAGGATCTGGTTGTCAGTGTTTTTTGCAAGCTGACCAACGATCTCGTAGTCGGCGCCGAGATTGACGAACAAGCGACCACTGTCATCGCGCCCCTCGAAGAGGGGTATTCCTGCGGACAGGGTTCCCCGCTCCCTGAGTCTGTCCAAGATGCGACTGACTTCGCGAGCATTTCGACCGGTTTCACTGAGATCTTTCTTGAATGTGTCGACTTCTTCGATAACGGAGATGGGTATGACGACATCGTTGTCGTCGAACTTGAATATACTGGCTGGGTTATTCAAGAGAATATTGGTATCGATCACGAATGTCTTTTTCATTCCGTCTCAGGTTCCTTTTGCAAAACAATTAAAAGTCACAATGTTTTTCAGGTATTCCAACAGTTTAGCATGCGCGTCGTCAGGCTGGCAAATTTTTGCGAGCGAGTCCCTAGAGGGCGTGATGACGGCAAAAAGATGCCCCGGGCCGTCACTGAAGGTACAATGATAAATAGGTATAAACACGCCTAATGGCTATGAAAATGTCCTTGGGCTTGGGTATGGAAGCTTTACCTAGAAAGTCTGGCGCATGGCTGCGAATCAACAAACGATAAAAGATGTATCGACGGAAGTCCGACGCCTGTTTAAGCAGCGTCAGAGCATCCTGTCATTTGATCAATTTTTAGACATCGTAAAAGAAAACCCCCGCAGCCTCATGCGTAACTCCGCAGAGTACTTACGCGACTGTTTTCTTTATTTTGGAGAATCTAGCTCCCAGGAAGACCCGCATAGTAAGGCGACCACGCGCCGATTCAAGTTGTTCGATATGGGAACTGAAAAGGGCGTACCAATCATTGGCTGCGAACGAGTTCAGGAAGATATTTTCCGAGTGTTGCAGGCGTTCGTTCGGCAAGGTGTGGCGAACAAAGTGATTTTTCTCCATGGGCCTAATGGTTCTGCAAAGTCGTCCACGGTGGAGGCGATTTCGCATGGGATGCAAAAATATAGTGAAGTGGAAGAGGGTGCTGTCTACAGATTCAACTGGATATTTCCGGTCGAAAAAGGTGCTACGCCTCGTGCCGTTTCTGGCGAGTCTGGCCCCATCGGTTTTGCAGCTCGATACGACGATGGGCGTGGTAAGGATGAAAGTTATGCACTTCTTGAAGACAGTCAGATCTCTAGTAAGTTGCTGAGTGAATTCAAAGAGAACCCACTTTATCTGATTCCCATGCCGTTTCGTGAAACAATACTTCGCGAATTCCTGGGAGCAAAAGAGGGAAAAAAACCTGAGGACGTTGAGCTTCCACCGCATATTTTGCTGCCAGGTCTGAGCAAGAAAAATCAGCTTATATTTGAGAATCTTCTCGCCGCATATGATGGCGAGATTGATAAGGTGTATCGTCACATTCAAGTCGAGCGTTTTTTCTATTCGCGTCAATACAGGATCGGGATCTCTACCGTGGAGCCTCAAATGTCCATGGATGCCCAGGAAAAACAATTAACCCTCGATCGAAACATAGCGAACCTACCTGCGGTGCTTCATAACATTCGATTTACCGAGGCTATTGGCGAAATTGTCGAAGCCAATCGCGGCATTCTTGAATTTAGTGATTTGCTGAAGCGCCCCGTAGAGGCGTTTAAATACCTATTAACTACAGTCGAGAGAGCAACGCTTGGCCTGCCATCTGCTACGCAGAATCTTGACGTCGTGTTTTTTGCGACTGCGAACGAAAAGCACTTGGACGCGTTTAAAACTCTTCCTGACTTTAGTTCGTTTAGGGGTCGATTTGAGCTGGTTACCGTGCCTTATCTTCTGAAAATATCTGAGGAGACGCAGATCTACAGGCGCGACGAGCAAGCTATTTCAAAGTCCAAGAAAATTGCGCCGCATACGATTGAAATGCTTTGTGCCTGGGCCGTTTTGACCCGGTTAAAACACCCTGATTCCGACTTTTACGCCAGTGATCACCGTGGGATTGTGAATCGGCTTGATCCGTTTGCGAAGGCGATGCTCTACGATCGAAGGCCGTTAGGTGATGCTTTCGTGGCTGCGGATCAGATGGCTCTCAGGCAAATTCGCAGGCAGATCATGAGTGAATCTGTTGGCAATGTGGTCTATGAGGGGCGTTTTGGTGCATCACCTCGAGAAGTTAGAGCCCTCCTCTACAGGGTGGCTGAGGAGTCCTCGTCCGAGACCATCACGCCCATGGCGGTATTCGCTGAGCTTGAACGATTGCTCAAAGATCGCAGCGTCTATGAATTTCTACAATTTGAACCACGAAATAAGTATCACGACGTCGGTTTCTTCATACGCAATGTCCGCGACTGGTTTGCTGAGGTCTTCGAAGAGGAGATCCTTGGTGCGATGTTGTTGGTTGAAGAAGGGCAATATGACCAGTTGCTTGGACGCTACGTAGAGAATGCGGTGGCATTTATAAAAAAGGAAAAAATATTTAATCGCAAGACCGAGGGCTACGAGGTTCCTTCAGAGGTTTTGATGAATGACGTCGAGTCAATCTTGGGGGTTAGTGGTGGTGATCCCACTCGATTTAGGGAAAGTCTTCTTTCCCGAATTGCAAGTTATAAGCTTGATAATCCCAAAGCAAAAATTGATTTCAGCACGATATTTTTTGATCATTTACAGCGTTTGAAAGAACACTACTACGAGCAGAAGTCCAGGCTTATCGAGACTAATTTGAGAGCAGTCTTAGCCTTGGACACTGATCGACAGAAACAGTTGACCGAAAAACAAGTCTTAGCGGCGCGATCGACTCTCAGCGAGCTAGAGAAACGATATGGTTATGATGAAGTATCAGCCCGCGAGTGTATCAAGTTTTTGATGATGGCAAAGGAGAGATCCAGTAAGGAGTAGCTGGATGCACTAGTGGTTCCTGACTAACTTCTGCAATTCATCTCGAACCACATCGACTGTCGATTTTCCTGGCCTGAAATTTTTTTTGTTCTCAACGTAGAGCCTTGTAATATGAACCTGCGAGTTTTGATCAATAAGACTCATTTGGTCTTCGATGGGGATGACGCGAGGAAATTGGAAGTCGTCTTTTTTGATTAGGCGTAGTTTGTTAGAGCTCGGCTCGTCTCCGGTTCTTGGGCGGAAACGTGTGAGCGAGTTTGTACTTGAAACCTTTTCGAATTTAATACCAAGCCCCGCGATCAAGGTCGCGGCTTCGTCGATGCTTTCAACCCCACTTGAAGGACCGGCATTTGAGGCGACCTCGAATGCTCGCTTCCATAGTTTTCGGTGGTACATCAGGTCTTGCAGTAATTCATTGAATTCCTGAAGTTCATTTTTATTTTTAATGCGTGCCTTTGCGGCTTCTTGCAAGATGCTCGGCATGTTGTACTCGTCGATGGCTGCATAACTGTCGATGTCTGTCGGCAGCGTCCAGCCAGGGAGCATGGTTGTTAGTTTTTTAATCATAGCCTCGGCCGCGACGGAGGTTTTGTGAAAGTAAAGTTGCAGGTACATGGAGTGACGCGCTCGCAAGTAGTCCTCAAACGCAGCTAGTCCCGAGAACTGAATGGCTAGATGCAAGGATTGTCCTTTATCGTCCCAGTAAATGGCTAGCGAATTTAGGATACGGCTTTCGTCAAATATTCCGTACACAACGCCGCATTCGCGACTGTCACGCAGTAAATAGTCCATACGGTCAACGTCGAATTCGCCAGAAACCAATTCGTGGCAGAGTTGATGCATGCCGTATTTTAGAAGCGGGCTTTGGGTAGACGGTGGAATTTGCGGCGCGATGATTGAGGCGACATCCTGAGCCGTAACTTTAGGTGACTTGAGGTTGGGATTTTCGCTGTAGATATCTGAGAGCACCCGATCGATTGCGATGAGGGTGTAAAGTTCATGTCTCACTTGAATTGTCGCGGGGTCTTTGCCCTTTGCTTTGAGTTGATTGCAGCGATCTGCAATGAATGTTGCGATGTAGTTAGGAAGTTTTTTACTGGCATCATTCATTTGTTGCCATGTGGGCATAAAACCTTCGCCGCTGTGCGAAAACGGCGAATGCCCGAGGTCGTGCATGAGCGCAGCGAGTCTGAGTGCCTGTAAAGGGTACTCATCTCCAAATATTTCATCAATCATGTCAAATGTCGGGTTTAAAAGGCCGTGAACGGCTTTTGATGTCCGTGGCGTGATCTCAAGCTGCGCGAAGTCGCCGTATTTTCGTGTGGAGTTTCTTAGAGCCTTTTGGTTTTCATAAAGCTTGTTCCAGGCAACGCCCGCCAGGTGCATGACGCCGAGGCTATGCTCAAACCGACTGTGACTAGCGCCGGGAAAGACGTACTGCAGAAACGCAAGCTGCTTGATCCGGCGCATGCGCTGCACGAGCGGGTGCCCGATCACCAGATCCTCAAAATGGGATACGTTGATCGTGCCATGAATGTTTTCGCGAATACGACGAGTTATTTCCATGCTTTCATAGCCTCACATGATCTACCGAGAACACTCTAAAGATAGTAGGAGCCGATAGCTTCTTGGGCGGATTTGAACCCCCTCAGCTTCAGCTCTGCAGCCAATTCCTCGCAAATATTTAGGACAGCACCGGGACCACGATATACCAAGGCCGTATAAATTTGTACAGCGCAAGCGCCCCGGGCTAGTTTGTGGAAGGCATCCACGCCTGACAAGACGCCTCCGGAGGCAATGATGGGGAGGCTGCCTTTAGTCACGTCCCAGGCCCATTCGATACAGGCGTTTGATGGCGAAAGCAGCGGGTGGCCGCTTTGTCCTCCGGCCTGCGGCCAATCAACTCGGTGCGTGTTGGATAGAATTGCGCCCTGGAAACCCTCGGCCTTGATACTGGCGATCAGCGTTTGAAATGTTTTTTTGTCCATATCGGGATCTAGCTTTATCCAGCACTTGGTTAGGATGTGTTCACACGCTCCCGCTAATTCGCGCAAAAACTCGGGAGAGGCTAGATCGCGCAGTCCTGGAGTGTTGGGAGAGGAAATGTTGATTGTGAGCCAGTTGGACTTTTTTTCGAACGCTCGCAAGCCAGTCACGTAGTCGTCAAGCGACTTTGAGCTTGGCGTGTTTTTATTTTTTCCAATATTGATGCCGATCGGAACGCGGGACGAAGACCAGTTCAGAGAGTCAAGCCTACGTAAAACGGCTTGAGCGCCGTCACTGTTGAATCCCATGCGATTGATAATCGACATAGATTCTGGATAGCGAAATAGTCTTGGTTTTGGATTACCTGCTTGTGGTTGGGGTGTTACTGTGCCGAGCTCAAGAAATGAGAACCCCATTTTTTCAAAGGCCGCCGGGCAGCGGGCATTTTTGTCAAAACCTGCAGCCAATCCGATCGGATGTTTAAGTCGGCCGACGCCCGGCAGGTCCACGTTGAGGGTAACTGGTAACGGTTTTAGTGCGGGAGCCGGTATGAGATTTAAGGCGCCGCGTTCGAGGGCTAACATGGCGAGGTCATGGGCGAGCTCTGCAGGTAGCAGGCGCAGTAAAGCCGTGAGCTTCCTGCCAGTATTGTCAAAGCTGAGTCCCATATGTGTGGATACTTTCAGGTCCTATCGGCGTCTTCGGTACGCGGGTTTGCCATTCATAGGAGCATTCTAACGGCCACTCCGCAAGGATGGAAGAGCTTTTGCCATGGGGTGAGCGTAACCTGGTCGCCGAAATAATAGATCTCCCGGTCGATTTTATTCAAGATTCCAAGTCACCCAAATGTGATGGTTTGCGAATGTTTTAGTGTATAATTTAACTCGTCAAGTCTAGAGGGGGCCCGCTCAGTGTATATCACCGGTATTAGGTTCAGAAAACACGGTGTCAAAGCCGTTCGCGGTTGGCGACTCACGGCGGGTGTCGGAAAATTGAGGCCCGTTGTTGCTTTTTATGGTGACGCACGTGAGCTTGATACTTTAGCCAGAGCCCTAGTTTTTGCTCTCGCTGGCAGACGTCACGATGATCTCGCCGAGGTGTGGCTTGATGCGGCAGATGATGCGGGTGATGTGTGGACCATTGAAAGGGGAACAAAAGGGACCCTTTTCAGGAAAAATAATCGGTTGTTGTCAACAGAAGAGGCGCAAGGTTCCATGTTGGCGTCCCTGTTGGATCTGGACGCCAGTTTGAGTCGCGCCGAAGTTTTAGTCGCCCCGGTCGAGCTTCGTCAGATCATCACCAGAGGGGCTGATGTTGCGGCTACAGTATGGGACCTGAACAGTCGAGATGCCCGGGGAGATGTGGCTGCGCTGGTAGCCGCGCGGGAGTTGTCGTCTCGCTGCGCTGAACTCGTTGGGCAGGATGAGTTTGGAGACGAGAAGAAACTTTCTAGAATCGCAGGTCCATCGGCCAGGTTGCTTGGAGCGATGGATGAGCTTAATCGGCAATCGGAGCAACTTGGAACGCCTGGCACCGATGAGCCTAAAATTGAGGCAGGACTTGAGTTTATTCAGTCTGAGATTGACGTGCTCAATCAAATTGACCAGCTGCTGAGGCGCGTAAACGAAGGTGGCGAAACGTTTGGGCGTTTAGCGGCTCTATTGGAGTCATATGATTCGCGCCTGATTGAAATTGAAACAAAATGGTCCAAAGAAACGTTGAGTGCCGTCGTCAAGCATGGTGAAGCCTTCCGGTTGATTGATCTACTGGTACGGCTCAGGGCCTGTGCGAAATTTTCTGATAACCTCAGCCGTATAAAGAAAGTTATCGATGAGCAAATCAGGCCAGTCAGCACTGACGGTGTGAGGATTTGGAGCGAGTATTTGACGGGTAGTCGGTCCGACGGACAAGAGGTTGAGAGCTGTCTTGCGAGTATGTTGCTGGGTGTTAAGCAGATGGCCCTCGAGGTCGATCGATATGTTTCACAAGCATCTGGGATCTCCCGCGGGCCGTCCAAAGTTCAGACGGGCTGGTTTGAAAAGTTGAAGGCCGGCTCAACTCGCTTGGTTGATGAGCGGTTTAAAGAGGCGTCCCCGGTTTTGCAACAGCAACGAGAGTGGATCGCGCGACTGGCGCGAGACGTCGACGCGGTCAAGTTAGCTACCGAGTATGCCCTCCAAGCATCCCAAGGACTCACGGATAAAGTGAGTGCCGCGGGAGACAAGCTCCAAAAAGAAATGTCCTATTTGGCCACTCTTTCAGCAAGGGTATTATCAGATCTTGAAACCCTAAGGGCCGAATGGATTGGGGTATCTAAGGAGTTTGCCATACCCGAAGCAACAGGCGTTGAGCAGCTTGTTGGTTTGATAAGAGATGCGGGCGAGTACCTAGTGATCAGGGATACTAGGCAAGATTTGGCTATTCGAGTTGAAGACCGTCGAGCAGTTCAGGCGGCACTCGAATCAGCCGTTCGACAATGGTGGGACATTATCGGTAGTCAGAAATCTACAGATCTGTCTAACTTGTCATTTCTTGTGGGTGAAGCAAAGGGCGCGCTTCGCTACCGGGAGGGGCGTCGTCAGCGTATTCAAAAAGGTCTTGAAGATGCAGCACGCCGTTATGGTGCTCGCGCAACCTCTGACTGGGTTGCCCTGAGACGTCAGGAAATTCGTAAAGAGTGGGCCAAATTGTTTTCGGGCGTTGAACTTCCCAGCTTGGAGCTTGACGACAACAGGGCTAGGGACGTCGTTGAGCTCGCGCATCGGTGCGCCGCTCTTCTGGATATTGCCAGAATAGAGGAGCAGGAAAGATTTTCGGCGGCGTCGTTATGGCCATCCAGGCTTGACTCGGCCGTTTTGGTTTACCGATGGTTAGACGAGCGAGTCCCGCCGACTCAAAAGACGACCTTTGTTAAATCCTTAGGTTCGTTCACAGGGGACGGTAGTGTGCCCGTCGTACTTATGATGACGGATCCTGATATGGTGAAGAGTCTAGTTAACCTCGGGGCCGGTTCGGCAACAGTCATAGATATCGATGATCTTGCAGCTATCGAGGGCCCGAGGCGAGAAGGTGCTATTGTAAAAGCAGAGCTGAGAAGCCGAAAGCCTCAACCCGTTAAGCAGGATCAAACGCCGCAAGCCAGTCGGTCCAACACCAACCAGCCTCCGGCGAGGGGCGACCTTCTAACCCGCGCTGAGGCAGCGTTGCGGGTGCTCAATCCAAAAGCCAATCGTTAGAAGATCCCGCTATGTGATGTCCTCCGGCAGCTTTATCCCTAGAGCAGGGCTGCTGCATATTTATTCATTGTTAGATAGTTTGAACGCTAGTGGGTTCCCGTGACAATGAGCCGCCCATGAGCCGCAATCGCAGTATCAAAGCTCAGAGGTCGATGATCTCGCAAGCTAGGTCTCCCATCTGCGTCTAGGTCAAAATTGCCCCTCTGGAGTTTTTTCCGTTCAAGCTGACGGCGGTCGGTATCCAAAGTTCGGACGCGGCGCATGTTGACCCTAAGCGTCTGTTGAAGGCAGACAAAAAAACAGCAAAACCTTACAGCCCAAGCTGTGCGCACACATTGAATTATCCCGTTAACGGCGCGTCGAGTGGGCTGCTTTGGAGAAGTGGCGCAAGATTTATTGACTGGATCAAGGCGCGGAGATGAGGTCGTGCCGCTTTGCTTGGTGACCTCGACCCCCCGGTTTATGATCGCGATGGTCGCATGCGGCGGGATGGGGTTCACCAGGCGGGGCGACTCTCCTCGCGGAGCAGAACGTGAGGTCGCTCGTCAATTGGTGGTGTTCACAAAAAGCTTGTGCGCCAACGATTTCAGCGGATCATCGCAGGCTCTTTGCTGTTTGCAAATCCGTCTCAAACGGGAATTTTTTTCCAAACAGCGTCAGAATTTTCTGTGAGTGGTGGATCAGAAATATTGCGCGCTCAAAAAAAAATGAAAAAAGTTTTCTTTGAGGTATAGTAATTTTAATTCGTGTTGTGTTATTATTTTCTCATAAGCTTCTCGCTCGCAAAGAAATCTATACTCGTGAGAGTATGGCAGAGGGCTTAGGACGAAAGTCGAAAAGACAAATTTTAGGAGGAGTGTTTAACAATGGATAACATGGAACAAGGAGCAGCCGTGGCTAAGAAAGCAACTAAGAAAAAAGCAACGAAGAAAAAAGCAGCTAAAAAAGCAACGAAGAAAGCTACTCGCAAAGCACCTAAAAAGGCTGCTAAAAAAGCGACGAAAAAAGCTACTCGTAAAAAAGCTGCTAAAAAAGCAACTAAGAAGGCCTCCAAGAAGAAGTAATTCTCCTTGGACTTTCCTTTTTAGGAAGTCTTTTAAATCGATGTCCCGTGTGGGTTACGGCCCACACGGGTTTTTTTTCAGCCTGATTTGCCCAAACAATAGACATCTCTCCCTAAAACTATTGAAGTGCCGAGTCTTTGTTGGCATAACCTAGGGCTCGTTTTCTCATCCAAGGGTTTGAAGGAACTCGTCTCTAGGAGGTCAAGGTGGAGTCTGTTGTCGGTATTATTACCCTGTGCGGTGTTCTGGCGCTCGTTGTGGCAGCGTATTTTGCCGTCCGGGTCAATTCTTTGAAACTCACAGCTGCTGAGGTCAATGCCTCTGAGGACGTTGTTGCGCGCTTAAGAGAGATTTCGGGGGCGATTTCTGAGGGCGCCATGGCGTTCTTAGCTCAGGAATACAAATTTGTTGGTATTTTTTCGGCCGCCTTTGCCGTGGTCATCGCGCTTGCTCTGGACAATCCAGAAACCGCTACAGTGAACGAGGGACTCTACAGTGCAGCGGCGTTTGTTCTCGGAGCCTTGATCTCAAGTATCTGTGCCTTCATGGGCATGAAAATTGCCACTCAAGGTAACGTTCGAACAGCCGTCGCAGCTCGTCGAAGCATCACAGATGCATTCAGGGTCGCATTTCGATCCGGCGCCGTGATGGGCTTTGGTCTGACCGGGTTAGCCGTCCTCGGGCTTCTGGCTGTTGTTGTGCTATTTGATTCCATGTTGGCGAATTCTGGTATCGAAAAACACTATATTATGGAGATGGTGGCCGGCTTCGGGCTAGGTGGATCGACCGTTGCCCTTTTTGGACGGGTGGGCGGAGGTATTTACACCAAAGCAGCTGATGTTGGAGCTGACTTGGTTGGTAAGGTTGAAGCCGGTATCCCTGAGGATGATCCACGTAACCCGGCTGTCATTGCCGACAACGTAGGCGATAACGTAGGTGACATCGCTGGCATGGGTGCCGACCTTTTCGGTTCATGTGCGGAGGCCACTTGTGCTGCTTTGGTGATTGGCGCAACGTCGGCGGCTCTTGCTGATAATCTTAACGCACTGCTTTATCCGCTATTGATCAGCGCTATCGGAATTCCGGTTTGTCTCGTCACAGCGTTTTTTGCCAGATTAAAACCAGATGCCAAGCAGGTAGAGCCTACTCTTAGGGGGCAGCTCATCATATCGACGGTTTTGATGTCGATTGCCATGTATTTTGCAACCAAATACCTGATGCTTGATTCGTTTACTATCGGTGAGGTCGAAATAACTAACGATAAAGTGTTGTACTCCGTCCTCGCGGGCCTTTGGTCTGGTATGGTAATCGGATATATGACGGAAGTGTATACGTCACATGGCTTTAAGCACGTCCGTCGCCTTGCGCAGGCATCCGACAAAGGGCCAGCTATCAATATCATCTACGGTTTATCACTAGGCTACGAGTCGGCGGTGGTACCAGTCGTTGCAATAGCAGTAACGGTATACATTTCTTGGACTTTGGCAGGAATGTACGGAATCGCATTGTCTGCGATCGGTATGATTTCCACAATTGCCACTGGTCTTACAATTGATGCATACGGACCAGTCTCCGATAATGCCGGCGGCATTGCTGAAATGGCGGAGCTCGGTAAAGAGATTCGTGAGAGAACAGATCTTTTGGACGCTGCAGGTAACACAACTGCAGCTATCGGGAAGGGGTTTGCAATTGGCTCGGCCGTCTTGACGGCGCTAGCACTTTTTGCCGCGTTCTTGACTAGAGCTCATTTTGAGACTCTGAACATGCTATCTCCCATGGTTTTCGCTGGTCTATTTGTAGGAGGGGTATTGCCCTTCCTCTTCACGGCGCAAACGATGCTAGCTGTGGGCCGCGCCGCAGAGGGAATGATCCACGAGGTCCGACGTCAGTTCCGTGAAATTCCTGGTCTTTTAGAGGGTAAAGCTCGCCCCGATTATCGAAGCTGTGTAGCGATATCCACCAATTCAGCTCTCAAGGAGATGATTGCACCTGCAATTTTAGTGATCGCATCTCCTATTGTGATTGGTGTTGTCTTTGGCGTGCAAGCGCTGGCCGGTGTTTTGGCTGGTTCGATGGTTTCTGGAATCGTGATGGCTCTTTCTACGTCCAACTCCGGTGGCGGTTGGGATAACGCAAAGAAGTACATTGAGAAGCATGAAGGTAAGGGAACAGACAAGCACAAAGCTGCAGTTGTTGGTGACACGGTTGGCGATCCCTTCAAGGATACGTCTGGCCCGTCTCTTAACATTCTGATGAAGCTTATGGCCATCATCAGTCTCGTATTCGTCCCCTTCTTCCAGAACGCACATCAATGGCTTATGGGTGTACTTGGACTAGGACAATAATAGTCATTTGCTGTTAAAATCGAGGGGCGCGAGGGCTAGGCTTTCGCGCCCTTAAATTTTTTTAAACGGGCCTAGTGCCGAGAGGGCCATGTAGGGGGCGGGTGTGGCGATTAGAGTATTTGTTACGGGTGGCACGTTTGATAAAGAGTACAACGAAATTGATGGAACGCTCTCTTTCAAAGACTCTCACATCAATGAGCTTTTGGCGTTGGGTCGTTGCAAGCAGGACGTTATTTCGACAACTCTCATGATGGTCGACAGTCTTGAGATGACTGATGGCGATCGTCTTACAATCCTAGACAACTGCAGACGTTGCCATGAAAATCAAATCATCATCACCCACGGAACAGATACCATGACCGAAACGGCGAAGGTTCTGGGGCAAGCTAATTTGCCAAAGACGATCATCCTGACGGGAGCCATGATCCCATTCAAATTTGGTAGCTCCGATGGGTTATTTAATATGGGGTGCGCTATCGGCTTCGTTCAAGCCCTTAAACCAGGAGTTTACATCGCCATGAACGGCCGAGTTTTCAACTGGGATAACGTGAAAAAAAATCGCAAGCGCGGAGAGTTTGAGGAGCTGTAAGTGGCTTGTATTTTTGCTTCGGAGAATTTTGATCAAGCGAAGGATGTTCCAGAGACGTCCTATCAAATTAATAAATCAGTTTGAGTGCCATTAGGATTTCACGATGAAGATTTATCTGTACCTTTGCCTAATAGCCATGTTCGGATGCACGCACTCAATTTACAGTGCACAGGTGGAGCAACAGAGGCTAGACGACGTCGAGTTTACCGTCCAGGATGTTTGCAAGGACAGGCAGTGTACTCTGGAAAATTGTTGGCAGGAAACAAAATCGATTATTGCGTGCAATGTGGGATTTTTATTTTCAGACCCAGAAGCACAGCGTGAAACCCTTCAGGTAGCCTCGCGACAACTTGCTGAAAAGGGCCTCACAGTGGGTTTTTGTGGAAGAAACTCACCCGGGACACAACTTACGTATCTTGCTTTAGCAGTCATTGTGCCCAGCTTAATCTTCGGCGGTTCTTCGAGCGGGGGATACGCAGGCGCGTATTATGTCACCCGTGCCTCAGAAAAACAGATTTCAGATGTAATGGAAGAGGCGTGCGCTTCGGATCCGATCGAGGACGCTCCAGTTAACCGGCGCGGGCGTTGAACTGATCTTCAGCCTTCGTCCAAAAACTTAGAAACTGGCGGGAAAGATTGAAATCATTTGAATTTTAAATCAGCGCAGAAGCTCGACTTTTACAGCCCAAAATCGGCCGAGCCCTGTCCAACATCACTACCATTTAGAGTGACCTTGTAGTGTATTGGGGAGACCTTCGATATCATGGCACTCACGCCACAGTATTTTGTCAAACTCTTTTCGACCGCGTCGTTTATGATTTCAGGAGTGATGGTCTCGTCCTCGACGATGAAGTGAATGTTGATAGCTTCAAAAATTCTTGGGTGCTGGAGTCGAGGCTCAGCATCTGCTGAAATGTGAAGTTTCTGCGGACTAATGCGGTGCTTTTTGAGACTGGAAATTATATCCATCCCCGTGCAGCCTAAGATACAAGACAAAACGAGTTCCTTCGGACTTGGTCCCTGATTATCCCCGCCGGCCGCTTCCTTAGTATCCATAGTAAACGAGTGTTCGCGGATCTTAGACTCAAACCTGAACTTGCCAGCGTGAACGACTTCTGCGTGCATAGTTACGTCATATCTCCTTGATGTTTTCGTCCGCCACCTGGAATAGGAAAACTGGCCAGCTGCTTTCGCGACCACTGAAAAACGCCAATTCCGATTTTGGAAAGTACATGTCCCACTTATTCGTCATGGACTGTAGTCGATTGGCAATTTCATGACGGTTTAAACCGTAGCGAGCCGCCTCCGCACCGAGACTACCCAATCGATGACCGATGATTTGGTAGTCAATTTTACTGGCAGCCTGAGCGGTGGTGAAATAGTCGTTATCCGAGAGTGGAGTCTCGATTGAGTTGGGGAGGTTGCGGTAGTTTCCTATAAAATCGACGAAGATCGCACCCTGCAACGTCTCTTCTCGGGGTATCACCAGAGCTGGAGAACGCCACTGTTGGTTGCCAGCGAATAGTATTTTATTGCCTGGCAATGACGTGCCGAGGATGTTGACAATGTGGCGCACCATTCTGAAATTATCCAGTATCAAAACGGCTGGTTTGTCAGAGCTACTCGAAAGTCGTGGTACCTGCGATTTGACGGCGTTTAAAATAGATTGTGGATTTTCCGGATTATACGAGGCTTGGGAAAACGCATAACCGCCGCCCAACTCATGTCTAAGGAGTTGATAGAGGTCCAAATTAGCTCCGTTTGGATAGAGCGTTGTAATCGTCTTTACAGCGCTTGATCGAAAGTGGTCGGATAGCCTATGAGCCAGTCGTTTAATAGGAGGGTAAACCCGCATGGTTTGCTTGGTCAAACCCAGCTGCGCATGGGGATTTACGATCAGTGCAGGTGTTTGTGTTTGATCCGCCAACTGCGCCATAGCGTTGGCGTGGCTCACGGATAAACCACCAATCAATATCGCAACCCGTTCTATATGTATGAGCTCTGCTGCTGCTCTGAGCGCTTCCCCTAAGTCTTTGCCGATGCGTCGTATGACCAGCGTTTTGTCAGGGGAATATCCGGACTGTAATAGCTGAATTTTGACTTGATCGAGGATTGTCTGCAATGCAGCCTCGTTGCTCGAATCAGAGGGCAGTATAAATCCTATCCTATAGGTTTTAGAGGCAAAGATCGTCTCGAAGTCACTTAAAATTTCGCCACGCTTCTTAAAAGAGTCACAGTGCTGTGGTTTGTAGGATGCGATTCGCTGAGGCCATTGCAATTTTATCTTTTGTTCGTTTGAGAGCGATGTGATTGACGCTAGTAACGTGGCGGGAATCACGTCAATAGCCTTTGTGCAGTAATCCTTGGCACGGTAGTGACGCGGCGTCAGAATCGTTTTTTCTATTTTGTTTGAACTGGTGAGGATGTCGACTGTTCGATCTGGGCCAATCAATCGACAACTGCTAGACAATCCTACAGCTACAAGTAGTGTGAGCGCCTTACTTAGTCTAAAAAATGTCAAACTCTTCCCCCAAAAGACTCATTCGCCAAGCTTAAGTTCGCGGTAAGCCCCTTTATCTGACTTCAGGGTTCTCATGTCGGCTGCCGCTTGAGATTTCTTTGGTATTTTGCCTGCAGGAAATAGGGCTGTAATTCCTTGATCAGATGGATTGCCGTAGTCTGGATCGATCGTCACTGGAACGAGGCCGTCAGCCGAGGGCCAAGGTGTTGTTGGCAGACCGATGGCAATAAGACCATCTAAGAAGGATTTCCAAATAGGCAATGCGAGTGATGTCCCGCTTGAGGCGTCTCCCAGTGGTGAGTGGGCGTCACCTCCGACCCAAACCGTAGCGACGATGTCTCTCGTACACCCGGCAAACCAATTATCCCGCGAGTCATCTGATGTGCCGGTCTTACCGGCCGCGTAGGGCGCCATGTAGGCGATGGAGCTGGCGGTTCCGTAAGAAAGTACGGTTTGTAAGCCTGATCGAAGCTGCTCGGCGACGTCCGTGTCGAGAGCTTTAATGGGTGATTGCGACGCGGGGTCATAGGAAAAAAGTACATGACCATCGCGATCCTCGATTTTGGTAATGGCATATGATTCGTGTCGTACACCTTGGTTAGCGATAGTCCTATAGAGAGCATCGACATCGAACATGGTGGCGCTAAATCCTCCAATGGCCACACCTGTCTCTAGCTTCATGGGAGATCTCACACCCATCAGTTCAGCGCGGTCAATAACCGTTTGCATTCCATATTTTTGGGCTAAGCTAATAACAGGAGTGTTCAACGACTTTGCCAAGGCTTTGACGAGGGTGGCCTCGGTCATATCGTCGCCTTTGTGGTTTTTCGGTCGGAATTTTCCGACCGCAACTGGACTAGCATAAACGAGATCCGACCAAACCATACCGTGCTCGAGGGCGAGGCTGAAAACCACGGGTTTAAACGCGGACCCTGGGGACCTTTTTGCAGTTACAGCTCTGTTGAATTGGGACTCTCGAAAGTTTCGCCCACCTAACATGGCGAGCACAGCGCCCGTTTTGGGATCGGTAGCAAGAAGAGCTGCTTCGATCCTTTCGGGGGGCTTTTTCCCACGCCGAGGATTATCATTGATTTTGGTTTGAAGGGCATCAAGTGCCGCCGCATTTTCAGATACGGCACGATTGGCGACGTCTTGGAAATTACGATCAAGGGTCGTCGTTATTTTGTATCCACGATCATTAAGAACAGTGTCGTCTTCCCCTAGCAGCTCACCAACTTCGTTGCGGATCCAAGAGATAAAGAACGGTGCAATCGTCTCGTTGATTGGCACCCATGGTTTGAATTCGAGAGGCTTATTCCGCGCCTCTTCAATCTCTTCCTTCGTTGCAAGTTTAGAGTCAAGAAGAGCGTCCAAAACAACTTTTTGCCGCTTTATGGCGCCTTGGGGATTCTTGTGCGGATCATAGGCACTAGGTGCTTGAAAAAGTCCGGCCATTAACGAAAACTCGGCCAAGGACAACTCTGGAAGAGGTTTTCCAAAATAGACTACCGAGGCCGCGCCAACCCCGTAAGCGCCGTGACCCATGTACATGGTGTTGAGGTATAGCTCTAAAATTCTTTCTTTCGATAGATTTTTTTCGACGTAATAAGAGAGAATAATTTCCCGTAATTTCCTTGAAACTTTTTTTTCACGGGTTAAAAGGTAATTTTTGACCAGTTGCATGGTGATCGTCGAGCCACCCTGTTTGAGGCGTCCAGATGTTATGACGCTGAAGAGCGCCCTAAGCATGGAGCGCCAGTTAACTCCCTCGTGCTCGAAAAACTTTCGGTCTTCTATCGCTAGAAGCGAATTCACCATTCCGCGGGGAATGTCTTTGTAGGCGAACTCAATATGAAAGTGGTTGTAGTATTCCCCGATCTTATGACCCGCGCGGTCAAAAACCACTGAATTGTCGGGAATGATGGCTGCTGTGAGTTTTTTAATCTGCTCGTCTTCGCTCTCGAAAACGCCGGAGGACCAAAGATAACCGCCCAGCGCCATCATCATGATGATTAAAACGCCTGATATGACAGCTAAAATTCTGACCTTGTGCTTCCGCTCCATGATCGACCAGGACCTCCTTGAGGAAGGAGCCGAATATAGCATCTAAGTTACCGATTAGAAAGAAGAAATAATGATGTCAACAGGCTAGGCTTTTGATATGGTTTTGGTCGTTTCATATTAGTGGGCTGACTATATTTTGCTGAACCTTGGGGGCGACTGGGCGGTGCGAGTCATAGCAATTTTTATGATTTTATTTGGATTTTGCCGCGTTGCATTTGCTGCAGATGGTGTGCCTGCCCGAGGTACGGTGCTCTCCACTCGTAATGATATTGTACGTTTTGATGTTCAAGGGGGTCTTGCAAGCCCATCCCCCGCCATATCCGCGGACGCATCGGCTCTTCTGACTAAATACCCCGTGGATGCAGTAGGCCTTGGAATAGGTTTTTCGAGGCATGAATTGGTTGAAGACAACGCAAGGTTCTCCGACGAGCATTTGGACCTACTCTGGGAGCATTCTTGGCCGATTATTTCTGGATATCACGCGTTTCGTGTTCGAGGTGGTCTCGGCGTTGCCCGGGCTCATCGCGCGATGGATAAGAATGTGGCGAGTCAGGCCGGCGACGATCCTAGTCGAATTTATTGGGGTGCACACGTTTGTGCATCGATGGGTTTTGACATCCCCCTAGCAGACCTCGTTTGGGCGCGGTTGGGTATTAACGTTCAAAAGATACTTCTAGAGCGTACTCCTACTCAAAGCTCTGTGGTCGGTGGTTTGGTTTGGGGTGGTCAATGGTTTGGCATTGGTGATTGAGTTTTATAAGACCGCAAATTGTTGCGGGGGCATGTCGTTTTGATATGATTAGCGCAAATTTTTTCATAATTTCATCTTGTTATGTTCCAAGTTTTTTTGCGATCTGAACAATGGAGGTTTGTATGAGTTTGTCGTTTCTAGTCTCTGCATTGTTGTCTTTTACCATCTTTGCAAGTCATGCCAGCGCTGCCGACGACAAAGAGTTAAAAGCAAAGTTCACAACCACAGAAGGTGTTTTCGAGGCGAAACTTTTTTACAAGGAAGCCCCCAAAACAGTTTCGAACTTTGTCGAACTTGCTCGAAAAGGGTTTTACAACGGGCTTATTTTTCATCGTGTGATTCCGGATTTCATGATTCAAGGCGGTGACCCTAAGGGTAATGGCACAGGTGGTCCAGGTTATACGTTTTCAGATGAATTTGATCCTACGTTGAAGCATTCCAAACCCGGAATGTTATCAATGGCAAATAGCGGTCCTAACACAAACGGAAGTCAGTTTTTTGTCACGGTAAAAGAGACTCCGCACCTTGATAATCGCCACTCAATTTTTGGTGAAGTTGTATCGGGATACGATGTCGTAAAGAAGATATCTCTCGTTAAGGCATCAAATGACAAGCCACTTAAAGACGTGAAAATCGAGAAGCTTGAGATAATTGGTGATTGGTTCAAGCCGGTTGAAGTCAAGAAGTCCAAGGAGCTCACTCAGGACGACATTAAAAGTATTTCAAAACGTCCTGTGGAATCTTTATTGTCAAAGATTGGCGATAGCCAAGGATTTGGTGCGCTATCCCAGGCAACCTTTACTGATGGCATGGCCCGAGGTGATCAAATTCAGGTGCGATATACGGCCAATTACTCGAAGTCCAAGGGTGCGCAGTTTATTGGAATATTTACGGTGAAAAATGGCAAGGCCGCTGAAGTGCAGCAGTTTCAGTTTGCACGCGGACAAGGGCAATAAATTTTGGTCAATGACGGGCCATCCATCACACCCAGGATCTCTGGCGAGCCGGATGAAGATTTAAACGATCTGTATGACGCTGAGAGGTCTGCGGGTCGTTGGTATCGCCGGCGGCGGTACTGGGTGCTTCTCGCCGTCGTAATTTTTTTGATTTGGTTTGTTCCTTTTGTTCCGGCGTTATTTTTTTCCACAATAACGGTTACTCGATTGGATGCTCGCGGTTATCCCATTGACGTCGATGTGGGTCCAGGTACCAAGCAATGGGTTGACATCAAAAAAGTCTCGCGTCACTTGGTCAATGCTGTGATTGTTGCTGAGGATGCAAAGTTTTATCGACATCATGGTTTTGATTTTCAAGCGATAGCCAAAGCCATCGAGCTGAATCGGAAAAAAGGACGATACGTTCGAGGTGCGTCCACTATCAGCCAGCAGGTGATCAAGATCGCATTTTTAAGCCGAGAAAAGACGATTGTGCGTAAAGTTAGAGAGGCCGTGGGAACAATACTACTAGAGGTTCTCATGTCGAAGGATAAAATTTTAGAGTGGTACATCAATCTCTGTGAGTTCGGCGGTGGCATTTATGGTGTGAAGTCGGCTGGCGCATACTACTTCAAAACCAGGCCAGAACTTCTTACAATCGAGCAGGCCGTAAACCTAGCTGTGGTTATTCCTAGTCCTAACAAATGGAGTAAGGGACTAAGAGCTAAATCATTGACGCAATTTGGCCAAAAACGATTTGCTCGCATTGTGAATAACCTTTACCTAGCGAATTACATCACTGAGGTTCAGCGTGAGACTGCGCTGAATCGTGGAAACTTTGGATACCCAATTACAGGTTATGGCGTCCTCAGTGGTGATGACGACGATTGTGGTGGAGATAAAGAGTGCGAGGACGGAGCAGCCGATACTCGGGACAGCAGTCAAGCGCCTGCCGCGGTGCCGCAAGTCTCGCCAGATTTGGGGACTAGTGCTCCGCAAGTTGGGGATGAGTTGGAGCTGGCAACGCCCCCGACAGAGACACCTACGGACGCTGTGGCGCAACCCCAAGATGACGGCGGCGAGCAGATAAATGAACCAACAGCGGAGGAGCAACCATGAGCGCCCTGTACTCAGTCATTGTTGCTGGGCAGTCATTTTACTTTTGGTCCATGATGGCGATGGGCGCTTGTGTTGGTTCATTCATGAATGTGTGTATTCTTCGAATTCCAGAGCAGAGTTTTTTTAGTCACTTGCGTTCAGTATGTCCATCTTGTGGAAAGCAAATTCCAGCGTGGTTGAATATTCCTGTTTTTAGTTTTTTTATGCTACGGGGGCGAGCTCAGTGTTGTAGCACAAAATTATCGTGGCAGTATCCTCTGATCGAAATAGCTGGCGCGCTGATTTTTGCGGGAATGTATCTGAAGTTTCCTTTTTTGGGTTGGTCTATTGCCGGTTCAGAATTTGAAATCAATCAATTCATTCGGTGGGCGCACGCATCATTATTTGTGTCTCTTATGCTTATCATGAGTGTTATTGATGCAAGGCTCATGATTATTCCGGATGTTTTAAGCATAGGAATGATTGTTGCCAGTCCACTCGTTGTCTTGGCGCATCCTGATTTGGATTTTAAGTCATCGGCTGTTGGGATTTTTTTGGGGGGTGGAATTCTCTACCTTGTGGCTTGGGTTTACTGGTTGATCCGTCGCGAATATGGCCTTGGTTTTGGAGATGTGAAATTACTTGCCGCCATTGGTGGCTGGTTAGGTTGGCAGGCAGTTTTCCCCACCCTGTTTTTAGGTAGTATCACGGGAACGTTAGTAGCGGTGGCAGTCATGTTAGTGGCAAGGCGATTTTCTTGGCAGATGAAAATCCCCTTTGGACCTTACCTTGCGATCGGAGCTGTCAGTCACCTTCTATGGGGTGCTGAGTTCTTCCTTATTTTTGTGGGTAGTCAGCCTCAAAATTAGATATGTCCGCACTTGGTATTGTCACAAGGTCATCGGCAAACCGCATTGATTACGGCGGGATTATCCCGACATGGCACTGGAGCCATCTGTGATCCTTTGGTTCCAGGGTGCTGCTAAATAGGGGTATAATAGTAAGAGGTTTTGCGACCGGATTTTTAAATTTTGGGAGATCGATCGTGGCGTCCGAGTTAAGTTCAATCAATGAGTCGAGATCGGCTGAGGCATTGGCGGCTCTCCGGACACCTCCTGCGGTCTACGGTACATTTCAAGGCACAGAGCTGGAGTTTGCGCGATACTGCTCTGAGCAATTTGAAGCTGAGGTTAGCCTAAAGGGACTGCTACGAAAGTTGGTCGCCATGGTGGCAAGTTGGACTGGCCTTGAGAGAGTTGAATACTTTACAACTGCGGCAGTTGAGCAGGGTTTGCGAGCAGAGGAAGCTCCGATATCGTTTCCAGGACAGAAAAGCTTTGACGAGCAAGCTGTGCAGGATGTTACTCAAGCGTTGAAAAGTCGAATGGCCTTCCAAAAATCAGCAAACTCTGGGCTTGCAATGCTGACAATCCAGGGGTGTCAGCACTGGTGCGCAAAATTTTCGGGGCCTCCTGGTGCCGAGGGATTTCTGGTATGGACAGCACAGGATGTTATGCGGCGAACTAGCAAATCACCGTCGGGGTCTAGTCCTTCAGAGGGTCATCAACAATTTGAATTTTTGATAGAGTCGGCTCAGCAGGCTGCTAAGTGGTTGCTCCGTCTCGATCATGCTCAGGCTTTGTTGTACGAGGATGATGTAACTGGTTTGTTTAATTTTCGATATCTTGATGTCGCACTAGATAGTGAATTTAGGCGTCTTCAAAGGTTTCATTCTCCGTTCAGTGTCCTGTTTATAGATATCGATAACTTCAAACAAGTTAATGATATCCATGGTCACCTTGTTGGTAGCAGTATTCTGCGACAAGTTGGAGCGCAGATTAGATCAGCCCTGCGGGACGTGGATGTAGTCATTCGCTACGGCGGCGATGAGTTTGTCGTTGTTCTGATTGGTACAAATAGCGGTCAAGCATTACAGGCGGCTGAGCGGGTCAGGAATCAGATTAGTCGATTTGGATTTTTAGCTGAAGGCGAATTTGAAAGTATCAGTATAACGGCTTCGATCGGTGTAGCGTCTTGCCCACAGCATGCGCGTGATAAACAGTCACTTCTAAGGTTGGCGGATGAAACTATGTATGCTGCTAAACGCAGCGGAAAGAATCGTGTGATTATGGTTCAAGACAAGTCCGATAAGACCGCAGTTAGTCTTACCCTGCCACGAGGAGCCAAATGATGAGCCAGTCTAGCGCGCTTGCCGCTCCGAAGCCGGTGTCACTGAGTCAGGTTACTATGACGGAAATGGTTCTACCGCAGCATACCAACGCCCTGGGAAGTGTTTTTGGCGGCACGGTGATGAGCTGGGTGGATATAGCCGCGGCTACGTGTGCTATGCGACATTCCGCTCGTCAAGTGGTCACGGCGAGCGTCGATGCGATGCACTTTTTAGCTCCCGTAAGACTCGGCTGGATCATAACAATTCAGGCATCCGTGAACTACGTGGGCGGAACGAGTTGTGAGATTGGGGTTAAAGTCATGTCGGAAAACCCTATTTCTGGTGAGCGATTTCATAATGCATCGGCTTATTTGACGTTTGTTGCTTTAGATAGCCATAGTCGCCCAACTGCGATCCCTGGACTGATCCTAAAGACAGACGATGAGCGACGAAGAAACTCAGCTGCCCGTCTTAGGCGTGAGAATCGATTGAAACTGAAAAACGAATTACATGTCAGACGCGACAATCCATAGTACGAGACCGAGTTATTTCGTCTCGTTTTTTTTGATGTTTTTGGCGGCTATTGGCATAGCAAACGGTCCGATCTATGCGCAGGGATTAGTGCCACCCATGCCCAAAGATATCAATAAAACCCGAGTAAATTTAATGACGGTGGGGTCTGGCGAAGCACTTTATTCGAGATATGGTCATACCATGCTAAGGGTTATAGATCCCTCAAACAATCTAGATTATCTGGTTAACTGGGGTATCTTTGACTATTCCGACCCTCTATTTTTGCCCAAGTTTTTCCGTGGCGTCATGATTTATCAACTTGGATTCACCGGTACAGGTCCCACGATTGATTATTATCGTGATGTGGAGCGAAGACCCATAGTTGAAAGCGAGTTAATACTGACGCCTCGTCAAAAGCAGAAGTTGTTTGACAAGATTTTTTGGAATGCATTGCCGGAAAACTATCGGTATCCATACCAATACTTTCGAAATAATTGTGCCACTATAACAAGAGATTATATTGACGAGGTTCTTGGCGGAGCTCTAAAAGCCAAGTACCATGAGGTCTCGGCGGGTGTGACGTACCGTGATTATTCCCGGCAGAATTTTGCAAGTCATACCATTGTGGGCTGGGGATTAGATGTTCTTTTTAATAGTGACACTGACCGGATACTCTCGCGGTGGGAGGAGATGTTTTATCCGCCGAGGCTTCGTGAACATCTGGCTAAAATGCCTAGCGTGGATGACGAGGGGCGCGCGCATCCGCATCTTAAGCTTTTGTCGCAACAAAATGTTGTCGTAAATCTTCCAGAGCCAAATCGCTATGCAATTGATGGATATGGCCTGACTTGGGTCATATCAGGAATACCACTTTTCATAATAAGCGTCATAATGCTTGCGAGATGGCGGCAGGAACGATTGGATTTGCCGTCTTGGTGCTTTAGGGTGTTTGGTTTCGTGAGCCTATGGTGGGGTATGACACATGGTTTTTTTGGTCTCATACATTTGGGGGCTTGGATATTTTCAGGTCACACCGATCTACACAGGAATGTAAACATGATCATATTTTGGCCTATTGATATGTTTATTCTCGTGCTTGGAATTCAAATGGGTCTTTTGGGTCGTGCATGGCGTTTTAATGGCCGACTTTCAAGACGTTTTTGGCGTAAATTCGCGAAACTCCACATCGTGGCGCTTCCGGTTTTTGCATGTGTATCGATTTTTGGCTTAACGGATCAGAATACAACTCGTGTCCTGGCCTACTTGGTACCTCTATCTCTGCTATACTACCTTGTGATGTCCAGACTAACGATGTGTGAATCTGCTTCTAGACCTGAGGGACAGCCGTTATATGCATGAAACGCGTAAGGATTTCGAGCCCCTCTTTGAGAGAGGGAAAAAGGGTGAGATCGAGGCTTTTGAGGCTCTCCTCTCCTTTGAAAGTGGGCGTCTTTTTGACTATTTGATGCGAATGAACGGCCAAATTTCCAGGTCTTACGAGATCATGCAAGAGTCATTGAGTGGGATTAGCCATATAGCGGATCAGAAAGAAGACGTGCAAGATCTTCTGGTCCTTCTTTATAAGACAGCGCGGTCTTTTTCTATTGAGATATGGAATGCAGATACGTCAAAGTTGGAGAATTCAGCGTATTTTTCGAGTGCAGGTTCTCAGATTGATTCGAAAACGGCAAGTCAGCTTGTGGAGTTGGAAAAAGTTTTAAGATCACTCCCTGCCAAACAGCGCGAGACGCTACTTTTGAAAGCGCGATATGGATTTGCAGATGAGGATATAGTTGCGATAACCGGCTACTCTGTTGATGATGTTCAGGAGTTTTTATCTCATAGTATGAGTGTTCTGGAGGCTGCAACTGATCTAAATACAGCAAAGATCTTAAAATTGATTGAGCAGCTCTTGTTTTTTCCTATTCCTGATCAGGGAGATCAGGGGACGCAAAATCTTAGCTTAGTTGTGCGTGATCTTAAAAAATCATCGAAATCTGTCCGTATTGGACTTATTCGAGTTGTTGGCGGACTATTTTTAATCATAGTCGTTACGTTTATCGTATTGAACTACCGGTCAATATTCGACTACTTACAAGCTATTTTGGAGCTTTAGGCTTTTTGATCTTACCGGTCTTGCGTTTGTTTTCATCAATTGTTTTTTGAATGTCTTTACCGACTCTGCGTAGCTCGCTGCTGCTGGAGGCTTTAAGTTCTTTTGCTAATTCTTTGGTAAAATACTCTGGATCAATCGGCGCTAGATGAACCAAAGTATGGACGTCGAAGTACTCACTGACGCCTTGCATTTCTGTTGACGTTTTATGTCCGTCAATCTTAATTCGCTCAAAGTATATATCCTCCACTTGAGCAATTTCGGAGTGAATTCTGTGGGCGAATCGGTTTAAAAAATCATCAAGGTCCTTTTGTGATTTTGCCGAACTCTTAATGGATTTGAACTGGGAAACCTCTGCGATCTTACTCTCAAAGAGGGGGAGCCAAAGGTTAAAACTTGCATCGATTGCTGCAGTCTGTGATTTTTTAATCGCGATCGGTAGATCTCGCGATTTGGGGAAAGCGTAGTGAAAGCGGCTTTCCTTAGCCGTATTGATCAATTGATCACTTGGAGAGTCTACCCAAGTTGGTCTTGTTTCCTTGTTACGCTCAATGACAACGCCATCGGGACGTGAATCGCGGGAGAGATAAACGCAGCTCAAAGTACCGAAGCTGAGGAGTGCTACCAGAGAGTAGAGAGCTAAAAATGGATGAGTTTTCATTATTTTTTTTCTTGGCCGTTATTTTTTGCCTGCGGTTTCCCATCAGTTGATTTCGCTGCTCGGTGGGAGCGAATTTTTTCAAGGACGCGAGATAAAAGTCCCGGGTTGCTAGAAACGATCGAGCGAACCGCCTCGTATTCGTCCATGTTACCCCGGGGGCTGGTTTTGGGAATTCCGTTGTTGTCGGAAGACTTTTTTTTATCTTGCGAATCACCGAACATAGGATTCCCTCCAATCGGCGTCTAACGGCCGAAGACTAGCTTCATTGTACCATGAAAATATCAAAGGAAGTGATACAGAAGCCCGAGGGACGCCCCTTGGCTTCGGCGTTTGATCTTTAGATCCACTAGCTTATCTTCGGCATCAGCAGGGCGCTTAAAAAATGTGGTAGCGTCGCTCCAGATTATATGGACCGCCGTATCCAGAACAAAGAATAAATCTGCGCCGAAAAAAAATTGGAAAGATTCACCAGTCAGGGAGGCTCTTTGCCAGGTGCCATCGTCTCGCCGTGTTTTTAGGTCATTAAAGCGTTCTAATTGGGCCCCGACGCCTGCGATAATCCGGCCAGAAGGGTCGTAGTTATAGGTGAGACCGGCTTGGACTCCGGGTAAAAACCACGAGGGCGTTGGTTGGAATTTGTCGTCGAGTTTTTTCTCGTCCGCTAAAGCGTAGCCAGCGCTCGAGCCGAGAAAATAACCGGTCTTCCCTGCGATTAGAATATGGAATGTATAATTACCCACGAGCGTTAAGTGCCTGGATCGATAGTTTTCGCTACGAAGGTCGCCAAATTTGTCGACAATCCATGTGGTTGATGAATAACCTGACTCAAGGCTCAAATTATGATCACGTCGAAACCCTCGAACATATCGGTCCCAAACGTGGGGAGACAGCTCTAGAGTTCTGATGTTATCAGGCTGATTGCTCACGGATTCGCCTATGGAGGGGGCGGTGAGGGCTTGTATGGACTCATTGTCTTTGGCGTAAACATCTGAAAAAAAAGCAAAAAACAACCAGATGCCGATGAGTCGGGCAAATGACATTTGCATTTTTTTTACCATGATTATTGGGCCTTATCTGCGGTATAAATGGTATCCCTTCGGGACAATGGCGACTTCAATGATAGTTGTTTGGAGCAAATGATGCAAAGTGATCCTTTTGAGTACCTGCAAAATGCCGGAAATCATTCCCAGACTTGGATTCTTCTCTTGGGTCCGCTGGCTCTTCTGTTTGTTCTGTTAGTTATTCTGGGAATTTATATCCGTTGGCAGCGACAAAGAGCCTCCCAAAAGATGGAGGCCGATCTTAAGTCATTATCAGCAGGATCCTCGGGAGCAAAACAAGATCGATCGACAGCGATTGAATCTCCGGTGTCCGAGCAGCAATTAGATGAGTCTTCTTCATCCGAAGGAATGATGGCGCTTCTGAAGCGTGGTCTCCTACGAACTAAAGATGCGATTAGTGGCGGACTAGAGGGTATCTTTTCCTCTGGAGCAAAAATTGACGACAGCACGCTTGAGCGCATTCATGAAGTGCTTTATCGTTCAGATGTGGGAGTTCAAGCTTCCGATCGTCTCGTGGGTAAAGTTCGGCAGACGTTGTCGGGGCAGACGGTTGATTGGCCGACAATCCGTGGCGCCATCGCGGAAGCTGCTAAGACTATTTTCATCGATGCTGATCGACCGTTAAATCAACCTGAGACGGGTTTGTACGTTCTACTTATTGTTGGCGTCAACGGTGTTGGAAAGACGACAACGATCGGTAAGCTGGCCTCAAAATTTAAAGCCCAAGGGAAGAGTGTCATGCTCTGCGCCGCTGATACTTACCGTGCGGCTGCGATTGAGCAGCTCACAATCTGGGGTGAGCGTAATGATGTCCCCGTTATAAAACAACAGCAGGGATCGGATCCCGCAGCGGTTGCTTATGACGGTGTGCAGGCGGCGAAGTCTAGGGGGGTCGATGTCTTGATTATCGATACTGCTGGACGGCTTCACAATAAAAATGACTTGATGGCAGAGCTTTCAAAAATAAATAAATCGATTGGCAAGGGTTGTGATGGCGGGCCCCATGATACTTGGATCGTAGTTGATGCGACAACAGGTCAGAATGCGATCCAACAGGTGAAGGCTTTCAATGAAGTGACTCATATTACCGGGATCGTTGTCACGAAGTTAGATGGAACAGCAAAAGGTGGTGTGATTATTGGTATTGCTGACCAGTTCAAAATTCCCATACGCTATGTTGGTGTTGGGGAGGCCGTGCAAGATTTAAGGCCATTTAATCCTAGTGATTTTATGGACGGCATTCTCGGTGTCTAATCATCGCCGACTGATATCAGTCCGGTTTCTGATCGGAAGGCATTCGAACGACCGTGCCACTTTGAGTAATCGGGAGCATGAGATTGTGGGTGTCAGAGAAAAAAACTGACAGCTTTGGGTATCGAATCCTCATCTGATATGCCCAGAAAAGTTGACGTCTCGGATGTCGATGATTGGCGAGGAGATCGAGAAGCTGAACTTCTTCTTCGGATAGATCTAGGTCTGTTCGCCGTTCAATAGTCGCTTGGGCGGCATCTCTGACTTTCTGATCCAATTCAAACTGCTTTTGTCTTTGGCCAAACAAATCGAGTCGTTGATGCTCATCCTCGTATAGCTCAGCGTACTGATCCCAGTTCGACGCTAGGAGCGATAGCGAAGGAATTCGGGTGTTAAAATGCCGAATCATAACCAAAATTTGATCGACTGGATGGGCGGAGGCAAGAGTGACAGCTACTTCGAGGTTTGTTGTCTCTTCACGGGCGTCCAACTCACGTCCCCGGGTAAATGCTTCGATAATTCTCTTTGTGGTGTCGTCATCTGAAAGCGCTCGGTGAATAATTGGACGATCGTTATGGGCGTCACCTCGTCGTCCCTCCACAACTGATAATTTAGGAAAGCCTTTCTTGAACGGCAATATTACGGCTTCGTGATGGCTTGGCGATTCCTTCAATCCTAGTTTCCACTTAGCCATATCCCACTGGATGCTAAGACTGAGGCTTTGTAGCTTTGGTGTTTGGCGTCCGTCCCCGTACCTTGATTTGATGATGTGACGACCTTCAAGTTCCTCAATCGCTTGTTGAACCTCTCGCGCGCTATGACCTACGATGGAAGCTAAATCACTTTCCGTCGTAATAAGATTCTCTAACCCGGTCATGGCGGTGTTGAGCAAATACATCATAATTGAGTACTGACAGGAGTTCATTTTCGAAACGGCGAGAACCTTGAAGCCTGACTCGCGCAGAAAACGTTGAATATTTGTATCCATCAGAATTGGTCCAAAAATTAAAATCAAAACAGCAAGATCTTGTCCGACTCTCTATTCTACCACGTAGAATAGTTATAGCTGATTTTGACGATAAGCGGCCATTATATCGAGCCTTATTGCTCTAATATGTGAATTTTCCAATCATGCTCGTTGAGCTTATGCTAGTTACTGCTCTGCTGCCCATTGGGCAAGCTGCTGCCCTGCAGATACTTGCTGGCCAGTTTTGACCAAGATTGAACCGGCACGTCCATCTAAGGATGCCTTGACCTCAAACTGCATTTTCATACTTTCAAGAACAAACAACGTCTGACCTTTAGTGATTACGTCACCGCCTGTGATGGAGACTTGGATAACTTTTCCCGGAACAGGCGCGGTCATGCCGTCCAAGGTGCCAGCGGTGGCTCCACTACTTGCAATAGTTTTTCGTTCATCAATTCGGACCCAGTTATGCCCTGATGCGCCAATCCAATACTCAAATCGGCTAGGGGCTTTATAAATAACGAAACTGAAAGATACGTCCTTTTGACCTTTAACCAGTCTTCGACCAAACCCATACCTGCAGCTTGCGCGAGGATCCTGGGGCGACCAAGCTATCTGCCCCGAGATGATCTGGATCTCCTCAGACGACGTTTGCCGAGAGGCCGGCGTGTGGATGTTGCGAAGTGAAAAAGAGCTTTCGGTGATAACCGGGATTGTGGTGTGAGCTGCGGACGTCGTTGACGCTTCAAAACCAGCCAAAGAGCCAGCCTCGAGGCGATTTAGTAAATGGTTGACCATAGGTTCCAGTTCGGTTCGTTTGCTGGATTCCCAGTCCAGAGCGTTATTCACGTTTTTCGAAATAAAATGTGTGTCCACCGGACGCACCGTTATTTTTGGGTGCCGCACGAGCCAAGTTAAGAATTGAATATTGTTTCGAGGGCCAGCAAACAATGTCCGTTCAAGCGTCTCTGCCACTAGTTCAAGAGCTTGGCGTCGATCGCCTGCCGAACAAACAAGTTTCGCGATCATGGGGTCAAATTTATCGGAGATCTCATCAACTGTATCAATTCCGAGCTCCCAACGAATCCCTCGTCCAGCGGCTGGGACGAATGCTCTCACTGATCCTGGAGCAGGAAAAAAATTGTTACCCGGATCTTCCGCGTAAATACGCACCTCAATAGAGTGCCCCCGAGGCTTCAGTGTTGAAAACTCGGGCGGTAGGGTTTCTCCCCGGGCGACGCGTATTTGCCACTCGACAAGGTCTATGCCGTATATTTCCTCTGTTACAGTGTGTTCCACTTGAAGGCGCGTGTTCATCTCGAGAAAGTAAAAAGAAACGTTGCTAGCATTTGTCTCGTCGACAAGAAATTCTACCGTTCCTGCGTTGTCATAGCCTACCGCTGAGGCAAGACTCAACGCAGCTGAATGCATCGACGCACGAATATTGCTTGGCAGATCCGGAGCCGGCGCCTCCTCTAATATTTTTTGATGGCGTCTTTGAAGCGAACAGTCTCTGTCCCCAAGGATGCAAACATTCCCATGTTTATCAGCTAAAACCTGCACCTCAACGTGTCGCGGTGCGGGGAGGTACTTTTCAACGATGAGAGATGGGTTGCCGAACGAACTGTGCGCCTCTGCGGAAGCCCTCTGTGCGCTGGTGAGTAAATCCTCAAGTTTTTCAACAATGCGCATCCCTTTACCGCCACCGCCAAAGGCAGCCTTCATGAGAACCGGTAAACCGTGTTGCGTAGCGAAACGCTCTAGTTCCTGGGTCGCCGCTGAGCCACCAGACTCCAGATTGATGCCGTTGATGCCTGGTAAGCAGGGAACTTTGGCTTTTTGTGCGTGCTCGCGAGCTGTAGCTTTGCTCGCCATGGCATCGATTGCTCCCGGACGCGGGCCAATCCAGGTGAGGCCAGCCTTGATTACGGATGAGGCAAAGTCGGGGTTTTCCGATAAAAATCCAAAGCCCGGGTGTATGGCATCACAGCCGTGTGATTGAGCCAAAGAAATTATCAGTTGTGAGTCAAGATAAGTCTTCGTTGATTCATCTGGGACATGGACAAACTCTGTGACGAGGCCAAATAAGTATGCTGGAGGAGTGTTACGAGCTGAAATGGCAACTGTGGCTATACCAAGTTTCTTAGACGACTCTGCGATGCGTCGCGCGATTTCACCACGGTTTGCTATAAATATTTTCTTGATCTTTGCGGTCACGCCACCCGTCCTGAAAAAATTTTTACGGTTCTAGTTTACGAAGCCAAGGTGGCGCCGATTTTGAAAAAAAACAACTTAGTCCATCCTGACCGTCCTTGCCGGTGCGAGCCTTTGCAATGGCTTCCACGGTCTGGTGGCTTTGCCTTAAAGCGTCTTCCCGCAATGTAGTAAAAAGCTGGTTGATGGATATCTGTGCTGTAGGTGAACAAGCCAATAATAGGTTGAGTTCCTCGGCTAACTTTTGATCGGGTGAGTCAGTGACGATCTCAACCAGACCTGAGTCAAAAGCGTCACGAGCGGAGAAAACCATTCCGGTGAGCGCAAAACGCTTAAGTATGCCCGATTTCATTTTACGAAGCAGGTAGGGCGCAATCACGGCTGGAAGAAGCCCGAGCTTAACCTCGCTTAAGCAGAATTTTGCATCCTGTGCGGCGATCGCGTAATCGCAGCATGCAATCATGCCAACTGCGCCACCGTAGGCGGCACCTCGTATCAACGCAATTTTTGGCATCGTAAGATTGGCTATGGAATCAAACATCTCAAGTAGCTTGGACGCGTCCTTGATGTTTTCCTCATAAGATAATTTCGCAGACGTTTTCATCCAGTTTAGGTCGGCACCCGCCGAGAAGTGTTTTCCTGAGCCTGTGATGACCAACGCTCGTACGTCGGTCATCAGCGTGAGTGCTTTAATGTGATCGGTGATTTCAACCATCATCTCGGAAGAGAATGCATTGGCCTGTTCTGGTCTGTTAAGTTCAAGGCGCGCGATACGACCGCCACCCGTGAGTGATATGAAATCAAATTTTGTAGTGTTGCTGGCTGTCATTTTCACCGGAATCTATTTTTTTCAACATCGTCGAGCACGTCTTGTGGTATCGGCGCTAATTGTCTAAGTAGAGCCTGCGCAAATGTTTTTCCCTGTGCATCGGTCTTCAGAGTAAGTGTGCCGCCGCCGCCCAACGAAGCATCTAGGAGAAAGTTAAAGCCGTTCATGTTTTCCAGTTTGTATCGAACAACCGATCCCTGACAGATTTCCTGGAAGAGATCTTTTACTTTTTGAGCGGTCAACCAAGTCTCAAGCCATGCAAAAGCTTTCGGGCTTCTCGCAAGGATGCCAATGTTGGCCATATCCCCTTTATCGCCGGAACGTCCCAAAGCGATTTTTGAAATGGGATTAACCGTGACTGCACCATTGGTCTTCATGGCTGTTGCAATGTCGCAGGAGGGTTGAAGTGCTTTCTGGGTTTGAATTGCTGGAGCCGAAAAGTTACCAATAACATCAGAGTCCACGACTTTTTCATCTCGGATACCGTTATCAAATAAAGCGATTTTTGGTTTGACGGCAGCTTTAGGCATGAGTGCAGGCCAATAACTTACGACTTCTGTGGGCTTTGGCGCTCCTCCTAACACGCAGACGCCTGGTGGACCGCTCAGTATAAGAGCGGGGACCATTTTGCTAAACTTTCGAAGTTTTCCCTGATCGTGATCCCTTGCCCCAACGCGGAGAATAATCTCATTGCCGTCGTCCTTTTGGCCGAGGCTTCGGTGGCAGGCATTCCAACCAAAATATTCCGTTTCTGTCGCGGCAAAATTACGACCAACTTTGCTCCAGAAGATCTGGGAAAAAGTCTCAGATTTACGTCGTGCATCCGGGCCTGAAATGCAGATGGAGCCTAGCACTTTAAAGCCGTCTTGATATGCCATAGAGACTTTGTAGAGTGGGGTTGGTTCAAACCCTTTAACGCCCGTGATTTTAACCCGGTCTCGTCCGTCCGATTCAAGCTGGATGGAGGAGAAGTCTGCGACCACGTCAGGTGTAATGTAGGCTTTTGGATTGCCCATTTCGTAAAACAATTGTTCTCGAACCGTATCGATTGAGACAAGGCCGCCTGTATTTGGATGTTTGGTTACGAAAAAAGTCCCATCATGATTGACCTCGATGATGGGATACCCCATCTGGTCAAACGATGGCACCAAGTGCCAGTCTGTGAAATTTCCGCCCGTGGATTGACACCCACATTCGATGATATGGCCTGCCACGATGCCAGCCGCCAATTTATCCCAGTCGTGATTACTCCAGCCAAACTCATGAATCATTGCAGCCAGAGTGATTCCTGTGTCGGTGACACGACCAGTCACAATGATGTCAGGATCCCATTTAAGTGCTTCGACAACAGGACCCGCGCCAAAATAGACGTTAGCAGCTTCAACTTTTCCGGAAATTGTCTTGAACTCCCGCCCGTCTTCCATGTTCTGGAAATCACAGCCCTTGGCTCGGAGGTCTTCGATGGATGTTAGTATGTCGTCGCCGTAGACGATCGCTATTTTAGGGTTAAGATTTAATTTTTTTGCAAGCGATGAAATGGCTTCTGCGCATGCGACGGGATTTACACCGCCGGCGTTGGTAATGATCTTGGTTTTGTTTTTGAGAACGTCGGCGAGTACGTCCTCGAGCATCACAAGGAAGTCTCGGGCGTAACCGAGCTTGGGGTCGACACTCCGCTGTTTTTGCATGATGGACATCGTGATTTCAGCTAAGAAGTCCATGGAGATATAATCGAGTTGACCGCCTTTGACTTGGCGCGCAAGTGCCGAGGGATCATCACCCCAATAACCGCCGGCATTTCCTATTTTAATGGCTTTTTTCCGCATAATTATATGACTCGCTAAATTTACATCCTAAAAATTCCAAACTTCGTCTTATCCCAAGTGTGGTGAAGTGTTGATGCTAATGACATTGCTAAAATTTTGCGAGATTCACGTGGGTCAATAATGCCATCATCCCACAGTCTCGCCGATGAGTAGTAGGCGCTTCCTTCTCGGGCGTATTTTTCTAGAATAGGAGCTTTCATGTCCTGAACCTCCTTCTCGCTTAAAGATTGGTTCTTTCGGGCCAATTGCTGTTGTTTTACCGTGACGAGTACGTCGGCAGCTTGTTCTCCACCCATGACGGAGATTCTGGCGTTTGGCCACATCCATAGGTAGCGCGGATCGTAGGCGCGCCCACACATACCGTAATTGCCTGCGCCAAAACTTCCGCCGATCACCATCGTTACTTTTGGTACATTCGCGTTAGCAACAGCGTGGACCATTTTAGCCCCATCTTTGGCGATGCCGCCATGTTCATATTTTTTTCCAACGATGAAGCCTGTGATGTTTTGAAGAAATACTAAAGGGACCTGTTCCTGACCGCAGACTTCGATGAAATGGGCCGCTTTCTGAGCGCTTTCGGAAAACAAGACGCCGTTATTTGCGAGGATGCCACAAGGTATGCCGTTGATATGAGCAAACCCTGTCACCAAGGTCTGACCAAAATTCTTTTTAAACTCGAAAAGTTCACTGCCATCAACAATTCTGGCGATAACCTCACGCACATCAAAAAACTTCCTCGAGTCAGTTGGTATAATTCCGAGAAGTTCTTCAGGGTCGTAATTTGGCTGTCGCGGTTCGACCAGTTTAATCGGGGCTTTGTCATGTTTACCGAGATGTCTAATAATGTCGCGAATGATGGATAAAGCGTGTTCGTCATTGTCGGCGATGTGATCAGCTACTCCGCTTATGGATGTGTGAACATCAGCGCCACCGAGTTCTTCGGCAGTTACATCTTCGCCAGTGGCGGCCTTTACAAGTGGTGGGCCCGCAAGAAAAATGGTGCCTTGACCGCGTACGATCACACTTTGGTCACTCATGGCGGGGATGTATGCTCCACCTGCGGTGCAGAATCCGTGAACGGACGATATTTGAGGGATTCCCGCAGCGCTCATCCTAGCTTGATTGAAAAAAATGCGTCCAAAGTCATCTTTGTCGGGGAATACCTCATCTTGCATCGGCAGGAATGCGCCGCCTGAATCTACGAGATAAATGCAGGGTAGACGGTTCTGTAGGCCGATTTCCTGGGCGCGCAGGTGCTTTTTTACAGTAATGGGATAATAGGTGCCGCCCTTTACCGTATGATCGTTAGCGACGATCACTGTGGGTCGACCGCCGACGATGCCCACTCCTGTTATCATACCGGCTGAGGGAACGTCGTCCTCGTAAAGGCCTTGGCCGGCCAGTGCACTGAGCTCCAAAAACTCGGTGCCTGTATCAATTAGTTTTTTAACGCGCTCGCGCGCGGACATTTTCGTTTGATTTGAAGCTGATGACGGGCGAGAACTGGTGACTTCGAGTTTGTCTTTGAGTTCATGGACGGTCTTTAGAAGAGCGTCTCTGTTGGCACTGAATTCCGCGCTTTTTGTATCGATCTGGCTTTGTATTTTCATTAAGAAGCGGTCCTATCTGGCTTCAGTTGACGACGCAGTCGCTTACGTCGCCCCAAGTTTTGACATCAAGCTCTTCGTTGTCGAGAATTTGCTGTAATACCCCATTTAGTACTTTTACGTCGCCCACGGCACGGTGCCGGGCTTCAAATTTAAGTTTGAAGTGGTCTGCCAAGGTGTCGAGGTTATATTTGGGGAGTCCTGGCAGTACTTTTCTTGTCAGTTTTACCGTGCAAAAAGCCGGGCAGTTTAGTTCGTATCCGAGGCGACCGGCGGCAGCCTTTAGCATGCCCATATCGAATTCGGCATTGTGCGCGACTATGATAGATCCTTCCACGAACTTTAGGAACTTGGGCAACACCTCAGCGATGTCGGGTTGGCCCTCTAACATGTCCTGAGAAATGCCGGTTAGGTTGACGATGTTCTGAGTCAGCTCAATGTCAGTATGGACGAAGCTCCAAAATTCATCGATCACTTCACCGCCCTTTATCTTGAGGGCGCCGAACTCGATAATTCTGTCAAGGTCAGTGTCCAGACCCGTTGTTTCGGTGTCAAATACAACCAAGGGGGTATCTGCAAGCTGAGCCGACGGCGGAACCATCCAGTGGACCAGTCGACGCAAGGTAAAATGATTATCATCTTGGGCTGCGTTATTGTTGGTGACGCCATTTGGAAATAGGGCATCGTGAAATACTGAGTGACGCAGGAGCATCAGATGGCCCTCCGGCGCAGCCGTCTTTTTAGTAAACTGTAGCAGTTTAGTGCCACGAGCGTGACTATTACAAAAATAATCGCTTGGGCTGTGAGTGGTAGATGCCCGAGTAGTGGTATCCATAATGATAGAAACATTACAGGCAGCCACAGTAGAGCCCGGGTAAAAATCTGAAGTGTTGGGTGAGCGGCTACAATCTGCGCCGCCGCGGGTCCATGCTCGTAGTACCAGTCAATGAACGCTACACCGGACCTACTGTTCTTGAGTACGACGTCTCGGAACCAGCGTAGTGGTCTCAGGTTCTTGTGAAGTGCTGTTCCATATGCGGCGGTTGCTATAAAGCATTTTGGATCACTCAGAGTGGCTTCATCCTCCCCGTTGTGTTCGCTCCACGTGGTATTAGCTGACGGGGTCGCGACTTTACAGCTACTTCTTTGCAGGCCTCCGGGGGTGAAAAAGGTGAAGACATCGTAGCTCTTGCCATTTTCAAGTCCATTGATGGTGGTCTCGCCCGAGCTAGCACTCGCGTTACTTTGGAAAACGCCACTCGCCGAGAGCTGTGTTAGCTTCGTCGGGTTTAGATAGTGGCGATCTGGATCCGAGCATTGCACGCAGTTTTCGCTATCGCGAACGTAGACGCAAGCACCCTCGCTTGCATCGTTGTCTGTGGCAGAGGTGGAGTCGTATAGGTAGGCGGGAACACTCGAAATCGTTGAGGACTTTTCAATAGCTACAGCAATGACCTGGGACGGTGTTTGGGTTGATGCATCCGACCAAGTCGCCGTTGATGGTGTTGTCCATTTTACAACTATGGCTCGGTGGGTTCCTTTTGCTGTCACGTTTGATGGAGGCGTTTTGACGATCGCTGTGTTGATTGAAATGGTCTTACTTTCAACTTTTGCTTCAGGCGTAGGTTTTTTTTCCTCGTAGTAATAGACCTGAAGGACCGTCGAACTCTTGTTGTTTGGCAGTAGCGTATTTTTAAGTCCGCCAACCGTGTTTGCCGAGATTCGAACGTTGTACGTAAAGTCAGTTAGATTATTGGAGTTTGGGGTTTGGATAATCTGCGAATTGAGTCGAACCGTAAATGGCACCTTCGCGATCAAGGGGTCAGTTTCAAAAGGGACGTATTCCGAGGCGGAGTTACTAAGGTCCGTTAGCCAAACTCTGATACGGTCTTTGAAGAGGTCCTCGCCGGCGGCGGGGGTTGTTTTACTGATGTCAGTAACTTTGATTTCTAGGTCAAAGTAATCTTGGCTCAAATCGCGAGGGAGATGCCCGGTGACGGTCATCGTTTTGGAGAAGCCTTGATGAGCGAACGATAGAGATGCTAGAGCTATGATGATGGCTATGCCACGTGTCATTTCGTTAACCCCTCTTTGAATTGCGTAAACCAAAGCGGGGGTAGTCTAGTACCTGAACTTATGCCTTGTCGAGGTCAATTACCAGCCCATCCCATGCCGTTATTAGGCGTGGCCCCAGGGGCTGTTCCGTTTTGTCCCATTCCGCCTTAAATGCAGGCAGTTGGGACTTTAGATGATCGGCAGCTGACCTTGCCATCCGCCGAAGTTTACTGGGCGTCGCCCAGGGGTCGTGGTGCGTAAATACTAAGTTTTTAATTTGTTCTCTCAAAGCGAGATCGACGCCAATATGAGGGCTACAGTGCCCCCAGTCAAAGCGATTGGCGAGCTCTGTAATTTCGTATTGAGCATCGAAAACAAGAAGATCCAAATTTTGATAAAAGGCGAGATCTTTGCCTAGGTCTCTCCTTGAGATTCGCTTGAATTCGCTGTCAACCGCAATCACGCAAGATTTATGTCCGCTATCGAATCTGAAACCAAAGGAGCCGCCCGGGTGATCAAGTACGAACGCTGTGATCGACGTCTCGCCGATTTTTATCGGTTCATAAAGCTTCATCTGAACAAACTCAATTTTTCCGCCTAATTGGTCCCAAGTTAGTGGGAAATTGATCCCGTTAAAATTTATTTTGACGTGTTCCGGCGCGTTGCGATGCACGTGGTAGATTTTAATCGAATAGCCGGCCAGATGGACTGGGACGAAGAACGGAAGGCCCATAATATGGTCCCAGTGCATGTGCGTTAGGAAGATATGGAACTCTTTTGCACCTTTTGCCATGTGCTCAGTGCCCGCCTCACGAAGCCCAGAGCCCATATCCACAAAAAAGCTCTGTTCGCCGATTCCAACTTCAGTACATGTGGTATTGCCGCCGTAACTTAAGGGACTGCCCAATTGACCACTCTGAACCGCTAACTTTAATTCGGGTAAAGACTTGATCCCTGCCTTTTCAGCATCTTGGAGTAGATCGCTAATAATCGCATGCAGGTCGGAGTTATTTAGAGCCTGTGGCAGGGAACCCCTTGTACCCCAAAAACGTACTTTCAAACTAATGTCCTCAATAAACTGATTTCGTGGGACGAATATAATGTGCCAAATTGCTTTTGGGCAAAATATCCGCTACCTTACTTATTATCGGACATTTTCTCAATAAAGGGAAACCCAGGAAATGACTATGAAAATTTCCCGCGCTGGTACCAGCTTTTTATTGGAGGGTGTTATCGATGAAAATGCCGATTTTTCGCCTCTTTTAAGAGAATCAGCCCCCCTTCGTATTGACTTTTCAAGGGTCACCCGCATCAACTCCATTGGCGTTAGATCTTGGATGAAGTTTTTGACCCAGTGGGGCGATAAGTCTCTAGAATATTTACAGTGTCCAGCTGTTATCTCCGAGCAGCTGATCGTGACACCCGTGCTTTTAGGGGTCAAAAAACGTGTCGCAAAAGTCGTGAGTGCTTACATCGCATTTGTTTGTCCCAAATGCAATGAGTCAGAAGACCGCATGGTGACATTTGATCAGTTATTACCTAATGTTAGCGCTGAAACCAAGGCTCCCCCATGTAAGCAATGTGGGGCTCGCATGACGGCTGGGAATTCAGCCAGCTACTCGATATTTGACCCTCCGACTTGAGTCTTTTCTTATTGCCCTTCAGAGCGCGGATTTTGTACTAAATATCCTTGAAATGTATTTTAACAGCGTGCTATAAGTCGGCTCCATTTTGAGGAAAAGCATCGACCTATAGGGTGATGGCGCTCCCCGTAAAATGAATGGATTTAAGGTCTAGGCGTATAAATTGGTTCGATGGACCGTCGCCGTGACTTAAGTGATTAAGATGTAATGTTTGAATTCCGGAGGATTCATGGCAACAACGCTTCGTATGCAACGTCACGGTAACGCTCACCGTCCCTTCTATCACATTGTTGCGGCTAACAGTCGCGCATCAGCCACCAAGAAATTCTTGGAAAAAGTCGGCTACTATGATGCATCAACTGAGCCGTCGACATTCGTTGTTGATGAGGCGCGCGTTCGTTACTGGTATGGTATCGGTGCGACCATGAGCAATACTCTGCGTGTTTTGATGAACAAAAAAGGCATTAAGCTGGAGCGCGCAAAGACCACGGCACCTACCGGAGCAAAAGCAAAGAAGCCCAAGGCAGCTAAGACTCCTAAGGCCGCTAAAGCTCCTAAAGCGGCAACTAAAAAAACGACGAAGTGATGCTTCTTAAAATTGGAATCGTGGGAAGAGCTTTGGGTCTCCAAGGCTCTTTTTACGTTTCTGGTCGTGATGAACCGATGCCAGAATCGTTAAAGGTTGTCCAAATTGGCAGAACAGTTGACTCGGCAAAAGATGCAAAAATTTTAAAGTCGTTCGTTCAAAATGGTCGACCGGTGATTTTGTGTGATTTAGCCAATGATCGAACCTCTGCCGAGCTTCTTACGGGGATGTCCATCTGGGCGCAGAGTCATCTGATATCAGTGCAGGATGACAAAGAGTTCCTACTGAGTGATCTGAAAGGCCGTAAGGTTTTTGATGCGGACGGCGTGCTTTTAGGAAGAGTCGAGGATGTCATAAAAATGCCGGCTTCTGTAAATATTATTGTGGTCAATCCATGGGGATCTTCTGACCTCGAAATCCCAGTCATCTCTGATTATGTAGACATGTCTTTTAAACGTGGTGAGAACTCCCTGCGCCTGAATGTACCCGGTGCAGTGTTTGAAGAGATTTGGAACTCGCGAGCCAAGAATGAATCCTAAGCGCATCATCGCATTCGTCACGATCCACCCTGGAATCATCGAGTCATACCGGGAGTTTGGCGTCATCAAATCGGCGGAGTCCCAAGGCTTTGCGGATGTCTTGTCGATCGATTTGCGAGACTTTGCTTCCGATAAGCATGGTTCCGTGGATGACGCTCCATATGGCGGTGGTGACGGAATGATTATGCGGCCGGACTGCCTTGGTGAGGCTCTTGATTTTATACGCCAAAAAAAATTGTCTGGAGAACAGCCGATCGTCATTTATACATCACCCGCCGGTAGGCCTTGGACTCAGACTGCAGCCCAGAACCTAGCCGTCTCGCGGTCGCCGCTAGTTTTCATCTGTGGGCGTTTTGGAGGAGTCGATCAGCGTTTTATCGATCAGTGTGTCGATCAGCAATTTAGTATTGGTGATGTCGTACTCGCTGGTGGCGAGCTACCAGCATTGATGATGTCGGAAAGTATTCTCCGGCTTGTTCCAGGTGTGCTGGGGCATGATCAAAGTGCGAATGATGATTCATTTGGCCCTGGAATGGCTGGTCTTTTGGAGTATCCTAGCTATACGAGACCCTCCGACTGGCGTGGCCATAAGGTACCGGAGGTGCTTCTCAGTGGTAACCACGAGGCTATTCGAAACTGGCGTAAAAATCAGTCTATTCTTATTACGAAAAAGCTGCGTCCTGACCTGATCACCGGCGAAGATTGATTCAATACTGATTTGTTTGAAGCAAAACCAGGGTGCAAGCGTCGATCGTGCTGATGGAGTTGGCTCGCAGTACTCGTGACAATCGTGGGTTTTCTGCGCCGGGATTGAAGATCACCCTTCTTGGTTTTATCTTAAGAAATTCCTCTGACAATCCATCACTAATGCTTGCACTGACATAGACGGTGACGGTATCAATGGGCTGCCTAATATCGGTCATTGCGTGACTAACGGGAATGCCATCGACGGAATTTAGCGAGGGATGGACCAGTGCAACTTGATGCCCGTGTTCCAAGAGCATTCTTAGGGCTTTATGGGAGTAACGCTCTTTTTTGTCAGAGGCGCCAAGAATTAAGGTGGTCATAATTACCTGTGTTTTGAGGTCGTCTTAACTGTTGACAGTTTGCTGGCAAATGGCGAACCTTGTGGGCTCTGGTGATAATGTATCTCACCTGTAACCGAGGAGTCTACCGAGATGGCCGCCAAAAAAGCGAATGCAAAAAAAACAAAACATACAAAAAAAACCAAAGTAAAATCGATTAAAAAGTCTGCAAAAAAATCGGCAAAAAAAGCACCCACAAAATCGTTAAAAAAGGCCACTAAGTCCGTAGCCAAGAAAAAACCAACCAGGACGAAGGCGAAAAAAGTAACCCCAAAGACGGCCGGTGCATCTAAACCGAAAAAAGCAGGCGCGATGCCCGTGGTCGGGCATATGGCTCCTGACTTCGCTCTGCAAAGTGACGTCAATGGCATGATCAGCCTCTCTCGTTACCGCGGCAAGAACGTGGTTTTGTATTTTTATCCCAAAGATGACACTCCAGGTTGCACACGCGAAGCTTGCTCTTTTCAGGAACATAAACCTAAGCTTATCGGTGAAAACGCTGTAGTTATTGGGGTCAGTCCGGACGGCCCAGAAAGTCACAAGAAGTTTAGAGCTAAGTATGGCCTTGATTTTGTGCTCGTTTCAGACGAAGAGCGTGAATTGTGCAAGGCTTACGGTGTCTGGGTTGAAAAAAATAACTACGGCAAAAAATACATGGGTGTGCAGCGCGCGACGTTTCTCATCGACGGACAAGGTCGAGTCGCTTACGTCTGGCCAAAAGTCGCAGTTGACGGGCACACAGAGGCCGTCTTGGCGGAATTGGCTAGGCTGAACTAGGGTCTTTTTCTTCGCTATAACCATCTTCGAGCTTTTAAGTGCTCGGGGGTGGTTTTTTTACGTGTTTACTTGGGGTTTTGGCGACGAACAGCATGATGAGGTAAAATAAAAGGAAGACCATTTCGAAGGCGAGAGTTTTAAATGACACACTGGATCCAGTTTATTCTAACTGTAGTGCTATTGTGGCCAACGTCAGGGCAAGCAAATACGTCGTCCTTAAAATCTTTCTCTGTCAAGCCTCGATCAAACCATGCAGTTATCCTCGTGCATGGATGGGGTCGAAGTCCGCGTAAACCTAAAGCTCTGTGGGAATCCAAAATTAAACCCTATACGGATCTTACGACTTTGAAGCGACGGTTTATCGATCTAGGATTTAGTGCGGTGCATATCGTCGAGTACGATGACCTTCAACCAGTTGACGTTATGGCATCTACTGTGGCCGAGCAAATCCACGAAATTTTATCCAGGTCGAAGCGATCCGATATGACTTTGGATATTGTGGGGCACTCCATGGGCCAGTTCGTGGCTGCCAAAGCGATCGTGGAAGCGAGACGGATGAAAGGCGCTACGTATCGTCTCGCGGATCATGTACGACTATTTATTGGTTTGGCTGGTATCGTTCGCGGACAAGATGAGCTTTATCCATGTACAATTTTTCCCGATCAGTGTGGTGGGGGTGGAACTCTAGAGCCTTACTACGTAACCTCAGGCGGTCCTGGATCTTCCGAAGTTAAGCGCATATTTTCCGAGAACTTTGAGGTCTTCAATCGGCTTAAAAAATGCTCCGTTTACTCGGAAGCTGATGAGATCGTCAAGACGCCTTATCATGCTGCTAGTTTTAGAGGACTTGGGTTTGATCCAAAAAATATGATGGATGTTGAAATAAACTCCCGACGTGAAAAATTTCATAATGACGTAAAAGAGAGTGAAACGATCTTTAAAAAGATTGTTTCCCATTGTTACCGTCTCGTAAGAAAGCCCTAAATATCGTCTTGATCAAACAACAGTACGAATCCGTCGAACCGCCAGATCAATTTTTCGTGAATCAGCACTGATTCCAGTGCAAAGCTTGATTAGATGGGGACCAATAAGATCATTACTCGCTTCCGGAAGGATGGGCGGTGAAATACTGGTAACCATGGGACTCACCAGCTCATCAAATCGACCAGCGGCGGCTGCCATGGCGGGTAGAATAAGGCCGACGCGCGCCAAGCGCGCTGCTGCAGTGAAATCCAACTGCTTGATGATGTTTGTTGATGATGGGTCTTTAAAACCATGCAGAGATTTAAGAAACCCATGCCATAAGGCAAGTCTCCAGGCGAAGGGTAGTCGGTCTGTTTCCGTGTATTTCATAAAACTTGTGGGAGGCATAGTTAGTCGTAGGCGAACTGGAATGGTTTGCGGAGTCGCATCGGCCGGGTTTAATCGTCTTTGGTCGAATCTGGTTAGATCTGGTTTGAGCCAAATTTCAAGATTGTTTTCAAATCGCAAGTCATGGGCCCGGTCCTCCAGATCTTTAACGTTGGGAAATCTCCAGAGTGGATTTTCTAAATCATCGAGTTCGGCATAGCGGTCAAAGAGGGCACATGTCCTCAGGCCGCTATCTTTGAAGGCCTTTAGCCAGTTACGGATGCTGGATCGGGATTCCCAGGGGTGAAGAAAGGTGTCTGCAAATCGAGTGTTATTTTTTAGAGACGTTTCCCCCAGCTGTTTTAGCCGGTGGTCAAGACGAGGCGAAACCTGCGACAGTGAGAACAATAGATTTCGGGCTTTCTGGATATCAGAATCTGACTCAAATTTTAAACCAAGACAGTGAAAAGCACGATTAAGCTGCCAAATCCAGGATCTGGCGGGCGAGTTGTAGACCATGATCCGGATGGTGGCATGAGGCGTCAGGTGACTGCCAATAAGTCGTAGAGTCGTTGTAAAGTCCGATATGTGATGCAACACTCCGTAAGCTTCGACGTGATCGAATACCCGATCCTTCAGTGAGCCACTTTGAAGCAACATATTTATATCGTTACAGTGGAATCCTAGTTTGCGACCGAGCAGGGCTGTGCGAAATTGGGCACGACGGATGCTGCGTTGGCTCAGGTCCACACAATCAACTCGTGTTGCCGAAGATTCCCATTGGCGGATGATGTAGGGAAGGATTTCCCCAGACCCGATACTTAGAAAGTTTCTGGGCATATGGGTGTCAATCCCCCGCCCGTGGCACAGCTGGTGCGCAAAAAGAGAGCTACCTAAGTATCCATCCTGCCAGCGGGGTTTGGCTAAAAGCGGGTAGTGAGGATAGGGTCGTCTCTCGTAAAGGCGCTGCACTTGTGATGTTGTCTCGCTCATCGGGGAGTGATCCTACACTGGATGCCTGCCGAATCCCATTGCAAATTCGGTGCTAACGGCCGTTAAGGCCCCCAAAAATCGTCTAGAACTGCAGCGTCTGCCGTGACAAAATGCAACCAGGCAGGCGAAGTTTTTTTAGTCTTAAAACGCCTTTTTTTATGAAGAGTAAATTTAGTGTCGTCCAAAAAAGTTAAACTTAAGTCATATGACCCAGATCGCGTGCATTGCTTGGCTTCCGAAATTATGCGGCATAAGAATCTCTATTACGCCGGACGCCCGGTCATGGCTGATGTGGACTACGATAAGCTGGAAGATGAGTTAAAGGCTCTGGCTCCCGACCATCCTGTGTTGGGTATAGTCGGTGCGGTAAATCTTGAATCATCGAATCCCAAAGTGATTCACGAAACACCCATGCTATCTCTCGACAAGACTTACGACGTCAAATCCCTGCAGAAGTGGGCAGAGGGGCACGACATTGTGGGTACTCTTAAGGTCGATGGAACAAGTATGTCCCTGGTTTACCGGGCTGGACGTTTTACTCTGGCAAAAACTCGCGGCAATGGACGAGAGGGAGAGGATGTTACGGCTAAATTGAAGTGGGTCTCTGATGCAATCCCGCAGGTGGCGCAAGCGTCCGATTTTGAGGTGCGTGGTGAGTTGTACTGCTCGGAGTCAAATTTTTTAAGGCTTTCAGACGAAATGGTGGCGCTTGGATTGGAGCGTCCGACGAGTCCTCGCAATATCGTAGCAGGAATCCTCGGTCGCAAGGTGCATGGTGAACTAGCGCGTTTTTTCAATTTTTTTGCTTTTGATGTGATTGGACTTCCTGGATTTGGACGTGAGATGCAAAAGCTTGAATGGCTAGCAGCACGAGGTTATAGGATGCCTGAACCGCGACTGCTTAAAAGCCCAAAGGAGATTGATCAATACTTGGCCGACGTTCGCCAGATCATGGAGGACGACGAGGTCGGTTGTGACGGCGCTGTGTTTACTTACGATACGTTATCGCTACATGAAGAGCTGGGTGCAACGTCCCATCATCCGCGCTACAAGCTTAGTTTTAAATGGCAAGGAGCCACTGCCCGATCAAAAATAGTGCGGATAGAGTGGGCCACCTCGCGGCTTGGTGTTGTCACTCCAGTGGCTGTTGTAGACCCGGTGGAGCTGAGCGGTGCAACTATCACTAATATTACGTTGCATAACGCATCCCACGTCAAATCCTACAATCTTAAGGCCGGTGATACGATCGAGCTTGTCCGTTCGGGCGAAGTGATTCCCAAGTTTCTAAGCGTGGTCACGGCAGGGTCTGGAACATGCGTGATACCTAAAAAGTGCCCCAGCTGCCAGACGCCCCTCGTGGCTGATGACGTTCGAGTGAAATGCACGAATCACCTAGCTTGCCCAGCGCAGCAGTCGGGCATGATTCTTAATTGGATCAAAGCTGTTGGGATCGACGATCTCAGTGATAAGAGACTTCAGATCATGATGGACATGAAGCTCGTTGCATCTATTCCAGATCTTTATCGACTCACGGTTGAAAAGCTTCTGACGATGCCTGCTACTAAAGAAAAAATGGCTCAAAAACTATTTGATAACATTCAAGCTACGAAAACAATGCCTTTGGCCATGTTTTTAAATGGCCTCGGTATTGAGGGTGCCGGACAAACCACCTGGGAGAAGCTTCTCGAGGTTTTTTCTGACCTTGATGCAATTTTGGGTGCCAAAATAGAAGACCTCGTGGCCATGGATGGTTTTGCCCAGAAATCATCCGAGCAGATCGTTGGTGGTTTGCAGCGTTCAAAAGCTATGATCAAGCAGCTTCTTGCGGTTGGCGTGAAGCCCACGTTACCGCAGGTGGTGACGGATGGGCCGCTATCCGGAATGATCTTAGTGATCACGGGCGCTCTGAGTCGACCTCGTAAGGAGGTGGAGGATATGATCAAGGCAGCAGGCGGACGCACCGGATCGTCCGTATCGAAAACGACATCGGTACTGGTCACCAATGAGACCGATTCCACGTCGAGTAAGATGGTTAAAGCCAAATCTCTCGGCGTTAAAATCTGGTCTGAGGACAAGCTTTATCAATCAATCGGGAAATCAAAATAAGCATCCTTGAAAGGCTCGTCTTTCAAAGTGAAGTGCCACCACTCTTTTTCATAATTTGAAAATCCAGATGACTCCATGACATCCAAAAGGATTTTACGGTTTGCTTTAGATGCTGAGGAAATTTCAGAATTAAGGGTGTTAGCTCGTAAGCTAAAACAGTCAAACATGGTGCCCATGTCCAGCTGGCCCGTGGAGGAGATATTGGGCTGTGAACGGCAATCCGTTTTCTCCTCCCGAAATTGAAGTAGAGGCCAAGCAGTGGCCGTTGGCTTTAATCTTCGGGTGTCGATAATTGTCAGATCAATCGTGCTTCCGCGGCTGTGTCCGGATCGATCAGCGATGTACCCGCGCTCGATTAGTGACGCCTTGGGCTCATCCGGATAGAAGATCGGCTTCATGCCAGCGTCTTTGGGATCTTTAGTCCAGGCAACGAAATCGGCTACCGCTCTGGCTGGGCGGAAGCAGTCAAATGCCAGAAGGCCGAGGTTTTTTTTACGCAGTAATATTTGCGCCTTGGAAAGCGCTAGAGCTGCTTTTTTAGTCAGGTAACATTTGTTAGCTGAGTAGCCTGCTACGGGGCGTCCCATGAAGTTCCAGTCCGATGCGTAACGAGCTTCAACCTTGATGGTCTTGTCCACAGTGCGAATCTCGATAAAGTCTGCCGGAACAGCTCCTTCAGCCAAAATTGCCGGTATACACGCGCAAGCCATGATTGAAAAAACGATGAGCGAGCGTCTAAGTGGCATGAATATTTTTGGGGGTTATGTGGTAAAAGTGGCGCACCCAGAAGGATTCGAACCTCCGACCACTTGGTTCGAAGCCAAGTACTCTATCCAGCTGAGCTATGGGTGCACAGAAGTCATTTCCTACCATAATAATTCTAGGTAGACTTTGCAATCAGGAAACGACCAATAAAACAGGGGTTCAATATGCCTAGAATGTCCACGGTTCTCCGCAAATTCTGGAGTCATCTAAGGCTCATAGCCTTAACGATGACGGTGGTTGGATCAAGCCACCTGAATGCTGGCAGTCATGAGTCCCAAGTCATTAGGCTCTCTGGGGTTGATCGGGAGATAGCCCTTAATATGGAGGGGCTGCAAACTCGCGCAGGCGAGTTGATGGCTCCCGTGACGTTCAGTAATGGAAGTAAGGCTTGGCTAACCTCATCTGTGATTGTCAGTTCAGGTGATGCGGAGTTCGTTAAATCAAGCACTGCCGGACTGTCCGTCAGACGTCTTTTATTTACCGATGCTTATCTAGTCGAGGCGGGAACGCCCCTTGCTGCAATTCGACTGTCACAGGATCTTTCTGGACAGAAGTCAGTAAGATACGCCCATCCAGATTTTATATTTCCGATTGAGGCTCGCGGAATGGAAGTGAGTGATCCCTATTTTGGCTCCCAGTGGAATTTAAAAAATACCGGACAAAATGGAGCAACACCTGGTGTTGATATTGGAGTCGAGTCGGCCTGGTCGGTCACTCGGGGGTCGCCTGAGACCATTGTGGCGGTGCTTGATCTTGGATTTGAGCAAAACCACAAAGACATGCTTGAGGCCTGGTACGTAAATCCTGGAGAAATTGCCGGCAATAAAAAAGACGATGACGGCAATGGCCTGATTGATGACGTGAGGGGCTGGAATTTTTCGATTAACGGCAACAACTTGATTTACGGCGCCGCGCCCAATCACGGGACCGCCACAGCTGGTATTATTGGTGCACGTGCAAATGACCAGGGAATTATAGGGATCTGTCCTGGTTGCAAAATTTTGCCTGTGGTCGTAAGTGGGCGTGTGAGCGAGGATGCTTCGGCGATCGGATATGCCGCTGCCATGGGAGCGGCCGTTCTTAGTAACAGTTGGGGATACCGTTTAGAATCTCCTAAAACGGACGTGGTCACCGAGGCTCTAACGAGCGTGGCAACGCGGGGCCGTGGTGGGAAAGGTATTCCCATTCTTTTTGCCATGCGAAACGCAGCAACCGACGACTGCCGGGCCTCGGCTCCAGATATCTCAGCGCATCCCCATGTGATCGCAGTCAGTTCGATCGATTTCAACGACAGGAAAGTTCAAAACTCAGGCTTTGGTAAATGCCTCCAATTTCTGGGGCCGTCGTCTGGATCAAATGTGAATGGTGTGCCAGCCACGGATCGTCCGGGCGCGGCCGGTTATAATACGGACGGATCCAGTAACTTCGAAGATTTGGATTTTCATAGCGCATTCTGGGGTACATCTGCGGCGACGCCTCAGGTGGCAGGGCTTTTCGCCCTTCTTTTGAGTTGTGAGCCTAGCTTAACCCGAGATGAGGCATTGTCACGGATGAGGGGATCTGCCATAAAGGCTAATCCGGCGGAGGCGGGCTACGACCCCGTCACCGGACACAGCCTGAAGTACGGCTACGGACGGGCGAGTGCAATAAATTTATTCAAGTAACTTTTATGTCCCAGTGACTAACTAGAGTGTGATGACCTATGAAATACATGACGTTTGAAGAGGCGATTGGTGAATTGGAGCAAGGGCTTCCTCCGGCTGAAGACGCTGGTTTTTTAGGGGTCAGTATTAACCCTGAGGATGCAAAGCTTGTGATTATACCCGTGCCGTGGGAGGCGACAACGTCTTACGGCGGTGGTACGTCAGCAGGTCCCGACGTGGTCGTGCCAGCAAGTCATCAGCTTGACATGGAAGATCCGGCTTTCGGTAAAGCTTTCCGAGCGGGAATCGCCGTACTGCCTGAGGATCCAGTTATCAGATCACTTAATAAAAAAGCAAAAGAATCCGCTCAGGCCGTTATCGCAGCGTGTGAACGTCGAGACGACGCTCCCAATGAATTGCGATTTGTGAATGAATGCAGCAAGAAAATAAACGATTCCGTCTATGATAGCTCTATGCACTGGCTTAAGAAAGGCAAGCTGGTGGCGGTACTAGGAGGTGATCACTCGTCGCCGCAAGGACTGATCCGAGCCCTTTCGGAAACTCATAAAGACGGTTTTGGTATCCTTCACTTTGATGCACATCATGACTTACGTAAAGCCTACGAGGGGTTTGAACATAGTCACGCATCAATTTTTTACAATGTGATGACCCAGTACTCTAACGTGTCAAAGATCACTCAGGTGGGTATTAGAGACTATAGCCGCGAAGAGCGTATCTTTATGCAGGAGCTCGGGCAGAGAGGGCGTTGCTTCTACGGGCGTGATATTTTCAGAATGAAAGCTGAAGGCGAGACATTTAAGTCAATCACGACTGAGATCATATGTACGCTGCCCGAAAAAGTTTACGTCTCGTTCGATATCGATGGTCTTGATCCATCTTACTGCCCGTCGACTGGGACGCCAGTTCCCGGGGGTCTTTCATTCGACGAAGCAAGTTACATCTTAGAAGAGCTAGTTCGAAGTGGCAGGCGAGTGGTCGGTTTTGATCTGACCGAGGTAGCGCCAGATCCTGACGGTGGTGAATGGGATGCGAACGTGGGTGCGCGTTTGCTCTATAAACTTTGTGGATGTTTACTTCGCTCTCAAAAACTCTGCTGACGGTTGATCGGGATTTAAATCTAAAGTGAATGCTCCTGCTTTTTTTAAAAGGACCAACCTTTTGCTTCTAGTCGCGGTGGTTGTTGCGATCGCGGCTTGGATGTACTATCCGGCTGTTTTGTTGCCTGCACCCCGCCTTACATTTAAGGTCGAGGGATTTTTTGATTCAAAAATTAACTTTAGAGATGCTGGTGCCAGTATCAATCAGTGCGCCAACGAGCCTTTGCTTCCAGAATCCAAAATCATGCGATCTTCAGGTTTTTTTTCGGGTTGGTCTTGCGAGAAAGTGGGTGATCCTGATGTCATCTACTCACTCAATTATTCAGATGCTGAGGGTAGGCGTTATTACTGTCGAGGTGCTGAGGGTCAGCCTCATGGGTTGCTTGTGGGCACGTCCTACCAGAGTGCTGAGATGAGTGATATTGAATTTCTGAGTAACTGGAGTAAGAATTCGGAACAAGTGAGGAGCGTCTGCCAGTTTCTCGACGACGGAATTAAACAGATCAGAAAAGGCAAGAAAATCCTACTTCATTGTGATGCTGGGCGTGATCGTACGGGTGCTGTTGTGGCGCTGATGGCGGCTTACGAGCTTGAAGCGCGAGGACCGCTTTCAGATCATGCTATTCGGGCTATTGAATGCGATTACCGTAAGTCAAAGTCACTTAAGCCTGAGAAGTATGGTCGAATTCAGAAACTCCTCGAGGAGCTGCGCGCCTCTGGTGGTATTCGTCAGTTCTTGCATAATCAGTGCGGAAGTCTCGTTAACGACATTTGAGCTTTTTCATGAAAATCTGGACTTTCGACGCCGACTGGCAGCTCAGAATTGCGAGCTGTAATAATGCGGAATTAAAATGTTTTTTTCTACATAGTGACAACATAGCCATATTTTTCGTGACGAGCGCCACGGAAGTTTTTTTATGCTATCTGACTCGTGTATAATTGAGAGGCTAACGTTACTGGCGTTTAAACCTTGCGCAGGAGCCATCCATGAAACATGCCAAACGACCAAGAAATTATTTAAGCATCTCATTTGTGGCCTCTGGTTTGTTTTGTGTTATCGCTTCTTACGGCTGCTCTCCGCCGAAAAAAAATAACGACGCGACACTCAGTGAATTTGAAAACTCCACAAGTATTTGTCTTGATATCAGTAATTTTGCAGATGAGAAAAGTAAGAGTAATACCAACCTAGATGCGGCGAGCATATTCGTCGAAAAAAAATCAAGTGAACGGCGTATTCTTGTAGACCTGATTGGCAATTACCAAGGAGTGATTGCAAGGTTGGAGTCTGAAGGGGCTAAAACCAAAAGCGGATTAGATCCGAAGAGTGTTGCAAGCAATGCTAAAACTGGCCCAGCGCTCTCTGGTGCCACGAAGAGTCCCGCGGCCGGATCACAACGATCTCTCGTGGATGAGACCAAGGGGGGCGTTTTTTTGGATTCCGCAAGGGCTGACGGCAGTAACGCTGGCTGCAAAGGATATTTAAGTGGGGCAACCTATAGTGGAATTCCGCCTCATTACTCTCAGGTCAAAGATGCAACCACGGCGAAGCAAATTGTGTCAAAGTATTGTAACCAGCTGCAAGTGATCGATAGTTCAGCTTGCAAATATGTTCCGTCTGTCCAGCCAAGCAGTCAGAGTCAATCAGGAACAAAATTATGCGCTAATCTTCAAGGTCAAAAACCAGACTGGATTAGCGAGAACTGTGAAGTGATCAGTGCTAGTTCACTGGGTGGAATTAAGAAGTTTGCTGGAGAAGCTTGTAAAATCATTTCTAAAGCAGCTGCTAACCCCAGTCCGTCGGGTTGTTCGGCCGAGATTCTCACTGGCATATGCGCAGCTCACGCAAAAGGTGCCGGGGATGTCTTTGACTATTTAAACTCAATAACGCCCTCTGATGAAAAACTTGATCAACAGATGATAGATACGATTACGGGAGTGTTCTACAAAACGGCTATCGCGTGTGTTAGTAGTCTTGGAAAGACGGCGTTAAAAGATGCGATAAAAGCCAACCCGGCGGGCAGCGCGGCTTACTGGGCTAGCAAAACTCTTGGCGATGGTTACGTAAAAAAGGTTCTTTCCGGCTATAAGCCAAACGTAGCTTTGGATGCGGCAAAGAGCGTCGCACTTGCTGTATGTTCCGCGGCTGCAAATTCAATCGCCGAAAGCGTTGACGCAGTTCCACCGCAAATGTACACAAATGATTGCGGTCCGCGAACTCCGGCTGAGTCACAAGCTAGAGTGGCATCTTGCTTCAGGACGACGGCTTCGGCCTGCGACTCGCTGTCAGGAAAAGTAGACTTTGCCAAGATTGTTGGTGCTAAGTCTGGGGGGGTAAAGATCACAGCAGATGTTGTTAGCGCGGCGGCACAGGCAGGTTGTTCGTTTGCGGGCAACGTGTCAAAAGCCGCGTGTGGAGCCATATCGGAGTCTACAAAACAGATCCTTGAAGCAATTAGAACGGGCAATAATAGTTGGGCTGATTGTGCGGGCACAACAAAGATGGGCCAATGCATTGGTGCTCGAATTGGGTCGGGTGGTTGGACGAACAATAACGGTTTTACTCAGGCAGTTGGTGAAGGTGAAAACGCCAAAAAAGACTGTTGTTGGTGTATTCGTACATGGTACGAAAGTGATTGGGGTTATGATAAGGCTTGGAAAAGCGAGAATTTCGTTGGGGGCATCCAACAAGGCGATATTGCTTCGGGCAATTGTCCCAGACCTGGTGGAAAGCCGCAGGGGCATTATTGGTGGCAGCCTCTCGAAAAGAGACCATCTGGGAAAGACGTGTACTATCGATACAGTCAATGTGAAAAGGTGACTCTGAAAGGGGATCGCTGTGTTGTTGGGGCCCAATTCTACGAAAATGACAGATTAACCGGAAAAGTTATCAGAGAAGACTCCTGGGTGCCGTAACTCTCAGTAGACTGAAAATCCAGCGCAGAGTACTCTAGTCTCGTTAACGACATTTGAACTTCACTACGACTTTGTAGATAGAACGGTCGGTGTCCAGCATGGGAAGTTTCTTCGCGGATAGAATTGTAGGCTTTAACTTAAAATTCTCTTCGCAAAAGTCTGCTGCCTGATTGAGAGCATCACGGCTCAACTCGTCATCATCTGGGTCGTCATCGTCTGGGTCTGGTGTTGCGGTCACTTCATGAATGCCATTATTACCAGCAACGACGTCTGTATAGTGAGCACAGGCGCCGTATAACGACGCGTAGGCTGCTGTTATTGCTGCCCAGAGCCTCATTTTGAATCCTGATCTCGTTGTGACGCCTCGTCAGCGCCAGGAAAAAACTCCTGCTTTTGACCGATCATGTGGCCAGCAGGGATGGGTATTCCCAGTTCGTCAACCCTAAATACATCTTCTGAAAGATTCAGTGATTCACGAAGCCTTGTCATGGTCGAAGGCACAAAAGGATAAAGCATAATCATGATATTTTTCAGAACATAAAAACAACTGAACAGAGCGTCACGTCGTTCCGTCTCCGGAAATCGGTCGTCGTGTGGCTTAAACTGCGTGAAGAGGCTGTTGATAGTTCGAGCGTAGTTTTCGATGGCATAAAGTAGGGTCGCGTATTCTGCTCTTTCCATGGAGCGTAAATATCTTTGGACCATTTTGGTGCTTTCCTCGAGGACCTTAGCATTCACACTGCCCTCTGGAACGCGGCCACCGAATTTGGAGTGACAGGCTGAAATGGGTTTCTCGAAAGCGGCGTTCATGGGGCCTGCCAAGAACTTATTGCGTTCTGCGAGCATGCCGAAATCAAAGTTAGACGCTTTTTCGGGTAGGCTGAGCAGGGCTACGAAGTATCGTAACTGGTCTGCCGTCAGATTCTTCTCATCCAGGAGCTGATCGCCAGTATAGAAGTTACCTTTGGATTTACTCATTTTTTCACCGTCGACCATCAAATGGTAAACTCCGAAAATGTCTGTCAGCTGATAGTCGCCTTTTTGAGGTAGTTTCAAAGGATCGGCCTGGGTGCCTAGCCACATGGCGCCCTGCATGAGGGTGTAGAAGAACACGTTATCTTGGCCAAGGAACTGGTATATTTTTGCGTTTGGATCGCGCCAAAAATCATCCGATTGGTTCGGGTCGCGGTTTTTTTCTTTGAGCGCTACTTTTGAGAATGAAATCGGCGCAATCAGTGAGTCAGGCCATACGTATAATGTTTTGCCTTTCATCTCAGGATCAAGTTCAACTGGAAGGGGAATGCCCCATTCAACATCCCTAGAGATGGCACGGTGGGCCCAACCGTCGACTATTTCCGTGTTAAATCCTTTTGCGTCAAGAATGTCGCGAGCGCTCAGGAGCTCTTTCTTGCTGTCGCACTGCAGCATTATTTTTTTTCCTGCAGCGTATTTGCTTTTGTGCTTGGGAAGTGTCTCTTTGATGTCTTTATAGGCGGGCTCGTGCACATTATCGAAGCGAAGGCAAGGAAGTACCGTGTTGATAACTTCTAGATATACTGCATGGCGCCAAGTCTTCTCTTTGGTTTGAACCCACTCGCGCAGAGTATCTGACACCTTCCACATATCAAGCCACCAGTGCACCGTGCCGCGAAGCTCAGGCGTTGAGTCACTCAAGGCGCTGCGAGGTGATTTCAAATCACTTGGGTTATGCTGAGACCCACATTTGTCGCATTCGTCACTGTACGCACTGTCATTGTCACACTTTGAGTTTGGACACTGGCCACGCACGAAACGATCCTGTAAAAATCGACCAAGTTTTGGATCATACCATTGCTGGGTCGTTCGTTTTTCAAGCATGCCGTTTTGATATATGCGCTTGATAAAGTCTTGGCATATAAGTTTATGCGTAGGGAAACACTCCGGTCTTGAGGTTCCAGTGTATACATCGAGGCTGATATCATAGCGATCGAGGGTGTTTTTTTGGCGATCATGAATGCCCTTAATGAATTCCGCGATCGGTACTCCTGCTTGAAGTGCCGCAAGTTCGCTCGTTGACCCGTGATCATCCGTTCCACAAACAAAAAGAACATTTTCAGCGCCGATTAGCATACGAAGCCATCGTGCATAAACGTCCGCTGGTACATGAGCTCCTGCCAAGTGTCCCAAATGTACCGGGCCATTTGCATAGGGCATACCAGCTGTAACGACCGCCTTTGTAGGGCGCTTCACCTGACGCTTGAGCGTTTCGATGTCGGGTGGAATATATTGATTCGGTTTCATAGCCTTGAGTTAGGTCCTTGTGGCGTTTAATAACCACGCGTTATGAGCGATTTCACCATTTCACGTTCGTATCACCCTGGACGACCTCACGGAAGCACTGGGATTTATCTTTCGTGCAAACAAACGCTACCAGCTTATATTTGATTTTTTCTGACTTTGTCTTGGCAGGCGCACTGGTCAATGAAAATCCTGATATGTCTTCTTTCCAGTCGGCACGCTTGAGCTCTTTTTTATCAAACTGAATTTTGCCGGAAGAGATGATCTCTAGTTTCCATGGACCGTCCTTGTTCACGACTAGGTCACCACTGGGAATAGTTTTAAATGTGAATTGGACGCGGTTGTCAGGTTGGCCAAGAGCCGTCACCTCTACGGTAGCTTTACTTGCGGCCTTACTCGTGGCCATAGCTGTGAACGGACTTAGAGACCACAGAGAAAAACCAAGTACGATTGCCTTACAGATTGTCTTCATGATCAAACCTTCTTTTTTTGTTTACGTTTCTTAATATTATAGCCTGGTGTTTTCCGCTCAATACGAATCACTGCGGGGTTAGATTCTATCTTTTGCATCATCAATTGCAACTGTGCGGAATCTCGCACCATGATTTCAAAGTCAAGATACCCCATTGCGTCTTTGCCGACCTGAACCTGAGCTTTGTGTATGTTAGCGCCTGTGCTGCTGATAACTGCTGTAATATCGGCGAGAATTCCAGGTTTATCGAGGGTTACAATTCTCAGGTGGGTTGCGAAATTGGCCGAATCTGATGTGCTGGCTTGCTGCCCCCAGGCTGCTTCCACCCTCCTAGCCGGATCCATGTCTCTAGCCCTAGGACAATCAAATCGGTGAATGGTCACCCCGCGACCTCTGGTCACAAATCCGACAATATCCTCGCCCGGTAATGGGTTACAGCATCGCGCCATCGCCACAAGGAGATTGTCGAGGCCCGAAACCAAAATGCCCTTGTTTCGTCCAGTTTTTTTGGCTAGTGGGCTAGCGTCAGACTTAGATGATTCACTGGCTGAGGTTTCTTCTTCGGCCAGCGTTTTTGGTCCCTTTTGAGGATAGGCCCGAGCTATCAAGTCCTCGGGGTTTAACTTCCCATAACCAATCGCGATGAGCATGTCGTCAATCGTATTTTCCCGGGAAGCTTTAAGCAGCGCGGACAGCTCGTTGGCTTTCTCCATTTTGTCGAAATCGAGATGCCTGTGAGAGAGCTCTTGCTGAAGAATGTCTCGACCCAGCTGCTTGCTTTTGTCTCTCTGTTCAACTCTCAGATAAGCCCTGATTCGATTTTTTGCTCTGGACGTGGTGACGAACGATAGCCAGTCTTTGTTAGGGCGCTGCTTACTGGCGGTGATTATCTCGATGATATCCCCGCTTTTGAGCTCTTTTTTGATGGGGACCATTCGGCCGTTAACTTTGGCGCCGACAGTGGACTGGCCTACGGCTGAATGGACGGCGTAAGCAAAATCAAGAGCTGTAGCCTTAGCCGGCAGCTGAATAACATCGCCCTTTGGGGTGAAGACGAAAATTTCTTCCTCGAAAAGATCGACTTTCACAGCCTCTAGAAATTCATCTGGATCTTTGAGCTCTTTCTGCCACTCAACAATCTGGTTTAACCAAGCCATCCTTTGGGACTGCGGTGTTTGACGCGCCACGGATGAGCCACGTTCCTTATAATTCCAGTGGGCAGCGACCCCGTACTCACAGACTTCGTGCATTTCACGCGTCCTGATTTGTATTTCACACGGCTCTCCGCTTGGTCGAATGACTGTTGTGTGTAAAGACTGGTACATGTTTGCTTTGGGCATCGCAATGTAGTCTTTAAAGCGTCCAGGCATTGGTTTCCACATGGCGTGCACCACACCAAGTGCTTCATAGCAGTCTTTGATCGAGTCGACGATAATGCGAAACGCGAAAAGGTCATGAACATCTTCAAATTGAAGGCCTCTATCATGCATTTTCTTATAGATAGAGTAAAAATGTTTCGGCCTGCCTCTTACTTCCACATTGGTAAAACCATATCGATGTAGTTCTGCGAGAACGATCTCGCGAACTTCCTCGATGTATTTCAGGCGTTCAGTTTTTTTTGACGCTATTTTTGATTTTAAGTCGGTATAAATTTCAGGCTTGAGTTGGCGTAAACAAAGATCCTCGAGCTCACTCTTTACACCATACATTCCAAGCCTATTGGCTAAGGGTGCGTAGATGTCCATGGTTTCCTGGGCGATGCGCTGACGTTTTGCTTCAGGAAGGGCTTTAATAGTGCGCATATTATGCAGACGATCTGCCAGTTTGACGATGATGACCCGAATATCTTTTGCCATCGCCATAACCATTTTTCTGAAATTTTCGGCCAGCTTTTCCTGACTGGAACGAAATTCGATCCGCGCAATTTTTGTCAAACCATCGACCAGTTCGGCTATCGTAGGATCAAACTCCTTAGCGATGGTTTCTAAGCTGACATGGGTATCTTCGACGACGTCGTGAAGAAGGGCCGCGATAACGCTGGCTTGATCAACTTTGAATGCGGCTACGATGGATGCGACTTCGACTGGATGGGTGACGTAGGGTTCGCCTGAGTACCGTTTTTGATCGCCATGGCAGTTGCACGCGAAGTCAAAAGCTTTACGTAGTTGGGACTCCTGGAAGTTTGGGATGTTCTGAGCGACTACGGCTGCAAGTTCACCGTATAGTTCGTCGGGTTTTTTTGTAGCCACTTCGGCCATCGAATTTCCTTAGCACATCAAAGAAAAAAAACGCCATCAGCCAATCTAGTGTCCGAATTTTTTCCTTAAACCTAAAAGAAAAGGAGATGTGTCAAACTCCTCTACGAGCTTGTCGCAAAGGGCTATTCCAGCGCTCTTGCTTAACGTTGAATGATTGCCATCTACGATGACTGATTTTAACTCAGAATAAGCTCTGTCCATGTTGTCATTGACAATAAAATTTTCGTAGAGGTTACCTGAGGAGATTTCTTTTTTTGCGGCTACAAGGCGCTTCCACCGGTCTTTTTCGCTATCTGTCCCGCGTTGTTCAAGGCGATTCCATAGCGATTCAATCGATGGTGGCAGGATGAAAACCGTTACCGCGTCTGGCTTTGATCGAAGTATTGTTTGGCAACCCTGTACGTCGATTTCAAGCAACACGTGGTGTTTTTTGGAGAATATGCGTTCAAGCTCTTTGCGGCTAGTCCCATAAAAATTTCCAAAAACCTCGGCCCACTCAAGAAGTTCACCGTGTTGAATCATCTTTTGAAAGTTATCTCTCGTCACGAAGTGATAGCTCGAGCCGTCAACTTCGCCGTCTCGTTTTTTGCGAGTGGTATGGCTCACCGCGATTTCGACCGCAGGAAAATCCCGCATCAGCCGGTTGTTTAGGGTGGTTTTACCGGTTCCCGATGGGGCGGAAACCACAAACAGTTTTGACATAGGAACGTCGCCTAAAAAAATGAGCTCACATCAGAGTCGGGCTACTGTGCCAGAAAAAGTGAGGTGGGTTCTTTTTACCCCAATTTCCCTAGTTTTAATCATAACTTGACCGGATAGAGCAAGCAATCAGCAGTCACTGCCTAAGATGATTTTTTATAAACAGGGCGAGAGTTTGCTAAATTGGCGAGATTTTGTTGAAATAACGTCATGAACCACAAAGCTATTCAACGATTTTTCGTGTTATCTGCTAGTTTGATAGGCAGTTTTTGCCTGCCTGCGTGCGGCCAGTTTGGGCCAGAGTTTATGGATCAATCAGAGCCCCCCTTACCGGTCGTCAGGCTCACTGAGCCGCAGGCAGTCGACTCCGGGTCATCAGTGCGTGGAAGTTACATCGTCATGTTCCGGACTGAACGGACGAAGTCTAATCTATTTTTTGCATCGTTTGCGGCAGAATACGCTCACCACTACTCGATACTAAGCGACAATTTTCTCTCGGATTCCCGTGTTAAGGATATCGACGTTATTTCGACGATTGATTTGGGCAGTATCCAGGACGTGGAGTGGGAGAGCGAATTTGACGGGCCGTCTGTTTTAGCAAATCTTTTCGATGGGCCGACCGATGATGCATCGGCGGGGGTTATGGCGCGCGTTGATTTTGACTCGGAAGATTCAGCAAAGGCACTGCTTCAAGAATGGGAATCCGACAAAAAGATTTGGTTTGCTGAGCCTAACGAAATCTCGCGACTCTCCGCGGGCGAGTTTGGTAAGTGGGCTTCAAGTTATGAAACGTTTCAAGCTTGGTATGGTGCTATTAATCTACCAGCAGCCATGCGGGCATTGGCCGCAGAAAAGAAACCAGATGGCGCCCAAGGTGAAGATGCCACGATAAATGCCAATACTATGATTGCGGTCATGGACAGTGGCGTTGATTACGAGCATCCACAATTGAAAGATAACATGTGGGTTAATTCGTCGGTGGGGTCCGCTGGTTGTCCAAATGATGTCCACGGCTGCAATACGACCGCGCCGAAGAAGGGGACGCTGGGTAACGGCGATGTTTGGCCGAATCAAGCTAGTGGGCCTGGCGTCGCTTGCAACGACGGCGCTGAGAGAGCTAAATGCAATCATGGTACTCACGTCGCGGGTATTATCGCGGCAAAACCCAGTGGAGCGTCCGACGCGAGTAAGTACGGCGGGGTCTGTCCGTTCTGCAAGATTATGGCCATAAAAGTTGCCGAGCTTGAGAGCTCGAATACATCCGGGGAGCCCAGTATCCGGGACGATAGTCAGCTTAGAGCCTTCAAATATCTGACGCGATTTAGAAAAAGCGGCGCAACGGCTGTACGACTTGTTAATGCATCTTTCGGTAAGTATGGTCGCTCGCGAAGCCAGGCCATCCTTATTGACGTTTTAAAGCGCGTAGGGACTGGTACGTTGGTGATTGCTGCCGCGTCTAACGAGGACTCCGTGATCCGCTCCTATCCGGCCGCATTTTCCAATGTGATTGCTGTGGCATCTGTTGGGACCGACAACGATCCGACCTCTGTGCAGAAATCTAGTTTTAGTAACTATGGATCGTGGGTCGATATTGCTGCACCCGGTTACGGTCTTCTTTCGACATATTCAGGTGGTCGGGCTGAGGAGAACAGTGGAACGTCTATGGCTGCGCCCGCCGTGGCGGGTGCAGCTGGGATTCTACTTTCAGCCTTTCCAAATTTGAGTTTCAATGAGTTGCGCGAGCGAATTGTCAACAGTTCTAATTCGAAGATGCTCTATGTCGATGGCAAGGACGCTGAAGTAAACGTCCAGTACTATTATCCAAAAATCAGGGGTGAGCCTGTCAGGCGTCCGTTGTTGGGTGGGGGTTATCTTGATGTGCTTGGGATGCTGAAGAAGGATAGTAACTCTGCGACTGGACAGCCGATCGAACGAGTCACATCGGGGTGTGCTGTTATCGGGTTAATCAATTCAGATGTCCCCCCATTCGTCTTGATTCTTTTACTACTCGCTCCGATCATTATGAGCATCGTGCGAGCTAAGGGTAACAAATGGGTAATTTAGCCCTGGTTTTCCACGTGGCATCATTGGTGGGCTTTGTCGGTCTTGGGCTATGGATCGTTTATCAAGCAAAACTATTAAAGACTTGGCGGGACTGGAATTCGCCAGAAGCATCCCGCAGGATTCTTGTGGGTCGACCTGTTTGCGTCTTGAGAGACTTTGCCAGGGCTATTGGCGCGGACTTTGAGTCCGAGATCGCAGATGATGCCTTACCAGCGCGTCGTTTGAGCCTACTAAATGCCTTCGAGCTACATAAGGCCGGGTTTGTGGAGCGAATAGCTGTCAAAAATGCCAGCACACCGTGTGTTTGTTTTGTTTTAAGGCACAAACCGAGTACAATGGTGGTTGATGTTGATGCTATCAGTCGTGAGCTCGGCGCTGAGCTGTTGCTCGAGTGGCGGTAGCTACAGACATTTGAGACTGAACGCCATGTGGCGCTGTCAGACCATTTTTATTCACTTGCGACAAGTTAGGGAGGACTTATGGCAAAGTTAGTTACCGTTATTATTGGCCTTATCCTCGTGTCCAGTTGCACCACCATGGTTGGAGCTGGCAATAATGCCCCTAAGACTCCGCCAGCCATTACAGCTAACATGGATCTAGATCAGGCATTACGCGCAGCTATTGACTTTGGAGGCACGACAGCGCGGGATGTGCGAAGGCTGATCGACAAACGCAAGCAGTGGCCCATGGCGGAGAAGGTTTTATACCAAGCCATTCAGGATGGCATTATCAAATATCAAAACTCTCAGCTAATAAACGCGGTTGTGCTGTACACCTCCGGTCCTGTAATGCCGAATCAAGCCCTTTTTACTCAGATGGTCACATCCGGTCGTCCCCTCGCGAGGCAGCTTGCTTGGCAGATGGCGGCATCATTGCCCGGTAAGGAGATGAGGACCGCTATGGAGCGCGAATTGAATCGCGCAATTTCCGACGACGACGAAGAGAGTCTTTTTGTGCCCGCAATGGCTGTCGCTGCGCAAGCTAATCGCATGACGTCCGCTTACACAGTTGTACGTCGCGGACTCCTGGTCACCAATCAGGAGGAGTTTGCGCAGGCAATGGCAACGTTGAACCCTGAGCAGGCAAGTGCTGATTTCCTGGATTATTTAGCCCTATGCCCACCGGAGGAGTTGCGCCAGTTGACTGTTTCGTCGGTCAACATTTTTGCGGCAACAATTGGTCTCAACCATCTTTTAAGATATCCCCCGAGCCTCTCAAACTCACAGCTTGAGACGGTTTTTTATTATGCAATTTCACGAAACCCCGGACTCAGCGAATTGGCCTCCCAGCTGGTGGAAATACTCAGCCAGAAAAACAAGACTGCGATGGCTCTCACGTTGTCTAGGCTCCCAGTTTGGGCTCAGGTCGCATACATTGAAGGTGCGCGTCGTAATATGACGTCAGCAAAGAGAGTCTTCCTCTCTGAGCTTAGGAAAGTTACGGCTCATATGGAGATCATGGATGAGTTGGGAGACGTGAAGTTGTGACGAGCTTCGGGTCGCTAGCCAGTACAATCTTGCCTCGTACAAGCATCTTAGTTTGTTCGATTTTAATGGTGTCATTTTCTTTGCTATTTCCGTTTGGATCATATGCGAACGTTCTAGCGATTAAGGAATGGAAGGGCGAATATTTTAAAGAAAAGGAAGGCGCTGTTTTTGTTAAAACGCTAACAGCAGATTTTCCAAAAGCGGTAACCGGCAAGGTTCAAATAGTGCTATATGGCATTATCCAACAGCAGTCTTTTATGTTTTCTAATACACAAGTCGACCCATCTGCGCCGCCTCGTGAGATATGGAAGTTGCCTAGCGGGAAGTATAGGGTTGATAAAATTGAGCTGACTGACGCTGCAGGTGTCAAACGCGTGTGGACGTCAAACCCAAAAGCTCCTCTGGCTGTTTTGGTTCCGCGTGTCATGCTATCGAATCTTGGGCTGTGGACAATCCGCCCCGCGGGTACGAACGGCTTGAATATTAAGTTTGCTATGGTTCCCAACAGTTATACGGAAAAAGCGGCAGCGAAAGATAGCAGTGTAGCCGCCGTTGTAAATGGATTTACTGGTTCGATACAAAAAGTTATTGGAGGAAAAAAAGTTCTTCAAGGCGCCGAGAAACAGTATTCGGATGAAAATACGATTAGAGCTACAGCGACCTTCACCCGGCAAATCGAGATGTTTTATCGTATCGAGTTGTTCAAGCATAACAAGTATGGCAAGGACGTTATGCAGGCCATCGCAGCCTTTGATGCGCCAATACGAAGGTGTTACACGACGGCACTCGAGAGTAACGGATCACTAAAAGGCGATCTGGTCTTTCAAGTCATTGCTTCGGCTAAAACAGGGAGTATTCGACAAGCTAGGAAGAGTCGTGGCGCCATAAACGACGGTACCATGACAGACTGCATTATAGCTGAGTTGGAGCAGATACCAATGCCGATTGATGAAAATATGATAGGTGAATTGTTTTTTACATTTGGAGCTAAGTAAAAGTTTATAAGGAGATTTATATGAGTGGAGCTAATACCCAGCAGCCAAGTCAGCCGTCTACCGGTAAGGCGTCTCGAAGTATAAAGAACTATGCTTTGCAGCCGCTCCTGCAGGTGAAACTTGGCCTGTACAGCATTCTTTTGTCATTCGTCTTCGCTCTTATTATCGCGGGGATTTTATACTTCAACTTAGCCAAGTTTTCTTCCATCGTAGTCCAGTTGACGGGGGTAGAAGACGAGGTCACGGACTTGTTAGATCAGTATATTGCTCCGGCTAAAATTCAAGTATTGATTGCTCTTGTGGCATATGTTCTCGTCAATATTGTTGTCACCGTATTATTTACCCACAAGCTTATCGGACCTACGATTGCGTTTCGGCGTCACATTCGGATGATTGCTGAGGGAAAATTCCAGTACAGAACAAACCTGAGAAAGGGTGATGCATTCGTGGAGGTTGCGCAAGATCTCAATAATCTATCTGCATTACTCGAACAGAGATCGAAGGGCGGTTCCTGATATACACCCACGAGAGGCTATTTAGGCGTCACTATGGTTTCAACAACTGCATCATCAGCCGACTGGTTTGTCAGTGCCATTGTGAAAGATGGCTCGGTAGGAGAGTGCCTATCTGCCGTAGAGCAGGAACTGCGACAACGCCAGGCATTTGTCACTCGGTTGCGAGAGAAAATTGCCGAAAAGTCTCCGTCGAAAATAGACAGTATTTCAGACGTCAACGCCAGGATTTCGGTTTTGGAAAACACCCTAAAATTGCGCCTGAGTATTCTTAGTCCTAGCCGCCGTGGAGCATGGTTTCGCCCGAGTGCATCCACAGCGTCTGGTCCATTTGCGGTCGCATTATTTAACGAACCTGTTTTTGCGACCTACGATGAGACTTTGACACCGAGGATTAGGGCGGGACTGATTGCGTGTTGGGATTCCAGAAATTTGCTTAGTTATCCATTGAAGGCGTCCGAATCCTGCCTGTGGAAGATTTTATTATCCCTTAATTTTGAACTTCATCAGCTGGGTGATTTGGGAGATTGGCCTAGGCTCGAAAAACTTCCTGACGATCTGCCGTTTGCGCTTGAAAGTCGGGCATTGCGAGCGTTTTTGGCCAACGTTCGAGCCGAATATCTTTCTGCTAGGCAGCACCTCGATGAGTGTTATCAAGTGCTGCTAAATGCATCTCATGCTTTTTGGTCGGAGGCGAGGGTCTTGCGGTCTGCCAAGGAGTTTGCTCCAGGTGTGGATGACTTCTATGATGGCCATCGTGTCGCTGAGAAAATGCGGCAGGAGTTCCGGAGTCGGCGATCAACACCGACCATAAAAAGACCAATTGGAAAATCGACTCAAGATATCGAAGCGCTAAACTTTATGGGTTTCGACGATTTTCCTGACGCTGACGCACTGAAGCAAAGGTACCATAATCTTGCGATGGAGATGCACCCTGACCGCGAAGGTGGTAGTGAGGCTCGATTTAAGCTGCTTGCCAGAAGTTACCGTCATCTCATTCGAAACTGTCAGCGCTGAGGCAGCAAAAATTGCAGATAAGGACTTGCGCTAAAACGAGCAAGTATTAAAATGTGAGAGACATGGCAAGTTATGGAGGTTTCTCATGAAAGACTGGTCTCCGGATGATCTGCAGAAGCATTTAGATGCTGGTGATAAGGTTTTTCTCAAGCTGTGGAAGAAAGGTTGCGGAGCTTGTAAATTGTCCATACCAGCCATCGAACGGATTCAGGCTTCTGACACCAAGGGTCTGCAATTTGGTCAGATATGCACAGATGATCATCCTGAAATTCTTGAGATAGCAGATACAAACGTACTGCCGGTATTCTTTGTTTTTGCCAATAAGCAGATGTGCGGCCGACTCGAGGGATTCAAGGGCTTGGAGAAGTTGAAGTCAATGATTGAAGAGGCCTTAGCTTAACAGTTTGACGAACAGTTGGTAGGTCATGTCAGAAATTTTTAAGAAAGCTTCGCAAGTTTCACTTTTGTTGTTAATGATCGGTTTGGGTTCTTTTTCGTGCTCAAAACAACCGATGAAGGATCCAGCTGCTGACGATCTTTCTGATTTAAGTATTGATCCGGATCAGCCGGCAATCCCCGCCGACGCTTCGGTTAGTGAATCTGGAAATTCCGATGCCGCGCGTAATCTTGATGCGCCTTCGACTAAGCAAAGCAATAAACCAGTCGACGTCATTCCCCCAACGCCGAGAATAGAAGACTTGGACGGGGACCGTTCGTCTGCACAGAACGCTCCGGTAGAGCCTGAGCCGCCCCTCGATCAATCGGTTCCTGATTCCGGAACGACGAGTTCCCGATTTGGATCTGGACCTCAAGTGCGCTATATAAAGTCTGCTGAACTCAATGTTCGTGAGAAGCCTGATCGATATTCCAAGATCGTTGGTGTGCTTAAGGGGGGAGACAAAGTTCGAGTTCAGATAAAAGGTGGCTGGGCTAAACTTGATGAGGGTCGTTGGATCCGGTCACGGTGGCTCGTAAAGCGCAAGCCAAAACATCAGCGTAAGAAGAAGACGTAAATCCTCGTAGGTGATTAATTGAAGGCTTTGGACAACAGGCAAAAGCTCGCTAAAGCTCTCGCAAAGATGAGTGAAGTATCTCCAACGCAAGGCTTGCTTCACGCTTTTATCCATACGGTGATGTTTGTAGGTCTAGTATCGGCGATTTTTGTTTTTTGGAAGCGAGATGCTCGTCTTGCCGTAATGGCGACGATCCCATTTGTCTTTGTCTATACAGCCATTTTAGTGACGGCGCATGATTGTATGCACCGAACATACACCGGCTTGAAGTGGTTTGATGATTACTGGCCAGTTTATTGGACGGCGATGATGTATTGGCCGCACCGTACCTACTCGGAGATTCATAAGTTACATCATGGTATGTTGGGTCGCGACTTTGACGATCCAGAGCGCCCGACTTTTTTACGTTCCGAGTATGAGTCAGCTGGGTGGATGAAGCGGTGGTACATACGTCATCAATGGTTGATTAATATTTTTATACTTGGGGGAATCGGGTTTATCTGTAAGCATTGGTTGTTAGGCCGTCGTTTGGCAGACAAATACCCACAGGTTCGTACCGCTATGCGTCGTGATGCTGTAGCGATTCTATTAATTGTCCCCCTAAATGTCGGCCTTGCAATCTATTTTGATCACTTTTGGGGTTTTTTTTCGTCTTTTGTTATGGCTGAGCGAATTGGCGGTGGGTTACTCCAACTACGCGGGCTCGTTGAGCATTATGGGCTATGGGATGCTAAAGGAGCTGATGTTGTGCGTAGACAGGCCATGTCAGCGCGTAATGTGAGGGCCGGGTGGTTTTTTCGATGGATTTTTAATGATCTTTGTTTTCACTCTATCCATCACGTGTACCCCAGTATCCCCTGGTACAAGTTGGGGGAGGCCCATCTTACCATTCCAAGTTTTTGGGAAGACTTTAATCCGAAAGCAATCGAACCGCGTGATAGCTACGGAAAGGTTTTCGCCGATGGAGTTAGATCCTGGCGACTTATTGACGACCGCGTCACTTGATGTTTTTTTTTAAACAAGAAGCCCCGCAAGCATTTGTTGCTAGCGGGGCCTTTTTTAATTATCAGACCATCATCTATCGCATGTTTTTTTGCATATTTTCAGCGAGTTTTCCGAGGAAGTCTGTCGTGTAAAGGAAACTTCCAGCCGGGGGGTTGTTGCCGTGAATGCAAACGGCGAGATCTTTTGTCATATGGCCCGCTTCAACAGTTTGCACGCAAACCTGCTCGAGCTTTTTTGCGAATTCCGTGACTTCCGGAGTTCCATCGAGCTTGCCGCGGTGCGCAAGGCCCTGCGTCCAGGCAAAAATGGATGCGATGGGGTTCGTTGATGTAGGTTTACCCTTTTGGTGATCGCGGTAGTGACGAGTTACCGTCCCATGCGCGGCCTCAGTTTCGATCGTGCGACCATTTGGACACATGAGCACAGACGTCATTAGTCCGAGCGAGCCAAAACCCTGAGCAACCGTATCCGATTGCACATCACCGTCATAATTTTTACAAGCCCAGACGATTCCGCCTTCCCATTTTAAAACTGCCGCTACCATGTCGTCGATCAGGCGATGCTCATAAGTAATACCAGCTTTTGCAAAAGCATCTTTAAATTCACGGTCGAAAATCTGCTGGAATAGGTCCTTAAATCGACCGTCATATACCTTCAGAATCGTGTTTTTGGTCGACAAGTAGACTGGGAACTTGCGATCCAGTCCATAAGCAAAGCAGCTCCGAGCAAAGCCTTCGATGCTTTCATCGGTGTTATACATTCCCATGGCAATACCTGGCGCTTTGAAATCCATCACGTCCCAGGTTTGTGTTGCCCCGCCAGCAGAGGGCTCAAAAACCATCTTAAGCTTTCCAGGGCCAGGTATTTTTACATCCGTGGCTTTATATTGATCGCCATGTGCGTGGCGACCTACCACGATGGGTTTTTTCCAGTTAGGAACAATTCTTGGAACATTTGAGCAGATGATCGGTTCCCTAAATACGGTTCCGCCTAGGATGTTTCTGATGGTGCCATTGGGGCTTTTCCACATTTTCTTAAGATTAAACTCTTTAACACGCGCCTCATCTGGTGTAATCGTCGCACATTTTATACCGACATCGTATTTCTTGATGGCTTCAGCAGCTTCAATGGTCACCTTATCGTCAGTTTTATCGCGATTTTCCATACCAAGATCAAAATACTTGATATCAAGGTCCAGGAAAGGGTGGATCAGCTTGTTTTTGATCTCCGCCCATATGATGCGGGTCATTTCGTCTCCATCCATTTCAACGACTGGATTTTTGACTCGAATTTTTGCCATATTTAATCTCCTAAAAACTAGGGTGGAAGAAACTATCTCAAAGATATGTCAGATTTTAAAGTAGTGAATTGACCGAGGCATGTGAATAAAGTCGCGAATTGGCATAGATAGATTGATCAAAATTATAACTTCCGTTTTTTTACCAGGATCGACGTTACATACGACGCCATGGCTACTGTAAAGCATTTTAAAAAGCCCTAAGCCAGCGCCGCCCTTTTTTGTGTCAATAAGGTTATCAGAATCGTTGCGTCGCAAAGCCTTTCGTAAGTATGAAAACCATTTGTCCCGCATGAATGCTCCGAAAGGATCCTCAATTGAAATGGCAAGAAGTCGGCTATCGATACCGAATTTGAGGGTTGCCCATTCGTCGGGAAGTAGTTCTCGTTTTGACGTGCGTTCCATGTCCTCGTAGTGGGTTCGACCGCCTGCAACCGGCGCGTCATAAATAGCATTCATCAAAAGCTCTTCCGATATTCCGTGCGCCATTCTTGATATGTTCTTTCCAGCGCCACAGGCGTCGGCCCATTCTAGAACAGTCTTGTTTAAAACATCCCTGTCGGCTGAGCCCTTTACGATGTGCTTCTGAATGTTAGATTCGGGACTAAGGTATTTATCAATTCCAAAGATGTCACGCCGCAGAATTTTTTGCAGGGTGATGGCGATATCCGCTGATGTCCACTCCGTATCGAGATTTGCGATGATATGGTCAATTAGTTGAACATCGTTCAACTCCAAGGCCTTTGAATATTCGTGCATGGGAAGGTCGGTCACGAGAACTGTCGTGATGTCGTCTCGACAGCGGGCAGCTTTGAACGTTTGCAAATTTGGATCGTTACAAACGAAGGCCCGCAGTTCCGGAGTTGTCTCTATAGTTTGGATGGCTTGTTGGACCGACGACGTTGAAATAACCTTCCAGCCATTCGTGGCTACTGTTAGCGCCATGGCTGAGCCTAGGGGTTTGCGTCCTGGCACTTCCAAAACTAATAAAGCTTGCATCTCGTTAGGCTCTGACATGATTGGCGTCAGACCTCAGCGGGTTTTTTTGCGTCCGCTGAGATCTTATCCTGAAGTGTCATGAGACCAGCGATAACAGCTTCTGGGGTCGGAGGGCAGCCCGCGATATAAACGTCGACTGGTATGATTCGATCGACACCCTGTACGACATGGTATGCGCGGTAGAAACCACCGCTTGATGCGCAGGCGCCCATCGCCATAACCCATTTGGGTTCTGACATCTGGTCGTACACTTTCTTGATTACGGGAGCCATTTTTTCGGTGATTGTACCAGCGACAATCATCAGATCTGCTTGTCGCGGAGAGAAGCGGACAACTTCAGCGCCGAACCTGGCAATATCGTATTTCGGGCCAACAACAGACATGTACTCAATTCCGCAGCACGCAGTGCCGAAAGGGTAAGGCCAGAGCGCGTTCTTGCGAGCCCACGCCAGCAACTCTTTGTGCTTCGTGAGGAAGATCGGTAGTTCATCGTTAGATTGGCTGTGCTTCATATCTTCAAGGTCCTTTGTCCCAGAAAACCAACTCATGGTTGGCGTTTAAACAATTCACAACTCCAGAGGGCCAAACTGTTCAAAAATTCAACGTTATTGGCCCTTTATGTCGCCATTCTAGACCAGTGCGCCAAGGAATTCCACTCCCAGTCAAAAAAAGCGAGGGAAAGTTGACTTAAGGTGAACTGAGTCCTTAAAATATCAGTGAAAGCCAAGCATTAGCAATTTGGGCGCGACTGAAGGAGAGTCAAGATGGAGAAGATTGTACGCTTGTTTCACGAAGGTGGACCCGCCGTTATGGCGTCGATTACCGTGGTGGCGATCTATTCGCTCGTGGTTATTATTGAGCGAGTGGTGCGTTACTGGGTGACATATGACCTCGGAAATAGTGCGGTTTTCATGAGTAACGTGCAAAAGATGGTGATGAATAATTCTATTGAAAACGCAATCAGGCTTTGTAAAAAGCAAAAGCCTAAGCTCTTGCCTGATGTTTTAGTACAAGGATTAATGCGCGCCAATGATTCCGTTGAGGAAATTGAACTGGCGATGGATTTTGCCACTCTTGAGGCGATTCCTAAGGTTACCAAAGGTGTTGGCTTTCTCGGTACTACAGCAAACGTCGCCACTCTTTTGGGTTTGATGGGTACTCTTTTCGGTTTGATGAAGTCGTTCGCCGCGGCAGCTAATGCAACGGGCGCTCAGAAGCAAACGTTACTTGCAGAGGGTATCGCTGAGGCCTTGATTGCAACGTCTTATGGTCTTGGAACGGCCCTTCTCATTCTCCTTGCCTACGGTATATTGATGACCAAGCAGTCATCTCTCGTAGACGACATTAACTCCAACGCCGCAAGACTTCTGCATATGCTTTATAACCGCAAAATGAAAATCCACCGAGGTGGAAGCGATCGCCCAGAGTGATCGCTAACGAGTTGTTTGCTTGTTTCGTTCTTTCGTTTTGCGCAGCGTGAGTCTTTCTAAAGAGACGGTCGTGGAGGTCAGGCGGTGTCGAGAAAAAAGAAAAGACGGTCACTACCGTATAAAGATGTAGAGCTTAACATCATGCCGTTTATTGACATCTTTTCGATGTTAAACACGTTCTTGTTGTTTTCAGCTGTATTTCTTTCGGTCGGTGTACTCGACGTGCAGGTCCCATTTCTTTCTAATCAGCCTCCTCCAGATGATCCAAAAGACAGCCGCGTATTTCAAGTCTTTGTGGATGTCACCAAAGAGCAAGTTGAAATTCAGACTTCATACACTCGTGCTCCGGAGCAACTGCAAAAGTTTCCGTTTCCTAACAATGCAGACGGCATCAAACTGATGCACCAAAAACTTGCCGAGATTAGAAAGCAAAATGCGGCCACTGACAAGGCAACTGTCACCAGTGATGACGAAGTGACTTGGGAATCGTTAGCCGCAGTGCTTGATGGCGTCATGTTGCGAGTTGAGGGAGATCCTATATTTCCCCCAGCTAAGGATGCAAAAAACAAAGAGCGGGCTGAGCTGGACGCGAAGATTTATTTATATCCCAAGATTGTCATGGGCAGCGTCATGTTTAAGTGAAAGCTTCGACCCGATTTTTTTTCGGTGAGCTGAATTGTAGGAGATGCGTGAATGGCAAGTGTAGGCGGCGGTAGTAAGGATACTTTAAGTCTTAACCTGAACCCGATGTTGGATATTTTCTCGATTCTCATCACTTTTTTGCTGATGAGCTTCTCGAGTGATCCCGTGTCTCATGATGTGGATGCGGGTATCGAGCTTCCGCAATCAACAACTATCGTAGCTCTTGATGAAATCCCGTCGATCATCGTGACAAAGACAGAAGTTCGGGTCAATGATGTGAAGGTCGCCGACATTGTCGCTGGCGATGTCCCGGAAAAAGATCGAAGCCAGGGCGCTGTTTATCCTGTTTTTACTGAGCTAAAAAAACTTGCTGAAGCCAACAAACGTCTAGCTAAAACGGTGAAAGCTGATGACCCCACTGCTAAAGGTAGTACGGGTGCTTTGACTATGGAGATGGACAAGGGGCATCGTTTCAAACTCATGAAGCGAATTATGATTGCAGCGCAGCAAGCGGAATTTGTGCAGTTCAAGCTCATGGTGCAGAAGGAACTTAACTAGGGATGGTCAGTTGGTTCAGAAAAAATAGAGCAGCTCAGTGTGTGACGACGACGATTGTTGCGACGCTCTTGGGTTGCTGTTCTTTGTCGTCGACGATCTTCGCTGCGGGTACTCCGGAGCAGTTTGAGAAGTATGAAATTCGGGTGATTAGACCGAAGTATTTCGCTAAAACTTCGAGGCTCGAGACGGGTGCACAACTTAGTGTGGTTATGAATCAATCGTTCATCTACACATATCTTGCAACGGGGTTGCTAGATTATCACTTCTCTGAGCAGTGGGCAGGCGAGGGGGCTTTTGCTCTTGGTTTTAGTATCGATAAGGATGACAAACGCTCCTTAAAATCTAACTTTAAAATTCAGACTCAGATTCTGCGGACACAGTACTTCATGGAGGGTGGAGCGCTGTACACCCCAGTTTACGGAAAATATCAATTGGATTCCGGTGAGCTGATTTATCTTGATATGTTCTTTTCTGCTGGCGTTGGGATGACAGGGATCAATTACCTATATGATCATTGCCCCAAACCATCAGAGGTTGGCCAGGGGAATTTCGTTCCAAATCCGCCGTCACCCACCACAAAATCCTACCCTACGTTCTACACAGGCCTTGGGCAGAGAATATTTATGGACAAAAAGCTTAGTCTTAGATGGGATGTGCGCGCACATATTTTTGGATACAACGTTGCCGATGCGGCGTGTGATCCTGAAACTGCGGCCAAGGCGACTAATTCTCAGACAAACATTACGCTGCAGCTTGGCGCGGGGTACTTCTTATGAGACGTCCGGCAAGAACGCGTAGCTTGTTTAGTTCGGCCCTGCAAAATTTTGGTCTGATGAGCTTGTGTCTCGTGCTCATTCTTCCCCAGCCGGCCATGGCCAGCTATCAAGCAGCCCAGCAGCTTATGGCTAGGCGTGACTACGTGGGTGCTGCCTCAGAATACTTTCAGTCGTACTCCTCGCCGAAGTCACCTCAGGAAAAAATATATTCGGAGTGGGGGCTTGGAAAGAGTTTGCAGGCACTTGGCTTTCATTATTCCGCATCAAAGTTCTTTTCGAATATTGTGCGCAGGGGTCCCACTGGTATGAATCCCTATTTTAGGAGGGCTCTCGAGGAGTTAGGGGCTATCAATGGCACCGTGGCTTTAGGTCAGTCACATATTGTGCAACTGGTGCGTGGTGGTGGCGTAGCGCCCGAGAATATTCCAGGACGGGCTCGCGGTTTTTACTTTTATTACATTGGAGCTGAAGCTTTCATTCAGCAGAAGTTCGAAAGAGCTGGAGATTTTTTCAAGAAGGTTCCGTCCGGGAGTGCCTACTATGCCAAAGCTCAATTTCACCTTGGTGTTATTGCAAATCGTGCAGGTGCGCATAGCCGCGCGATAAGTTATTTTGAAGCCGCCAGGTCGGCATCAGGGGCGGATGCGTGGGTCAGAGAGCAGGCCAATTTGAACATCGCTCGCGTGCATTATGAGACCAAAAGCTTCACGCAGTCGTTGCAATTTTATGCTCAGATTCCACGTGAGTCTGACAACTGGCTACAAGCGATATTTGAGGCGAGCTGGGCGTTTTTCCTGATGGCTAAGCACAATAACGTCCTGGGTAATATTCACACCCTTCACTCTCCATTTTTTGAAAATAGGTTTTTCCCGGAGAGCTATATTCTTCAGTCGATCACATATTTGCGTCTTTGCAGATACGATGAGGTGCAAAATAGTCTTGAAAAATTCCGGGATCGCTACAAACCGGTATTCAAGGATTTGTCAGCGCTTTTGCGTGAGTATAGCAGTCGTAAAAATGACATGTTTAAACTGGTGTACGACTACCGAAATGGAAGTCTAAATAATTATCGCAGTGCCTGGGCGATACTAGACCAATTAAGTCGGTCGGATGCCTACAAAGAGCCAAGCAGAGCATTCCGTTACGCTGACTCCGAAATCGGCCGCTTAAACGGCATGGGTGGAAAATGGGGCAGCTCGGGTCTTGCTGAGGATTTAAAGGACTTTTTAAACAAGAAGAAACAACTCGCGAGGTCTGACTCTGGAGAGAAGTTGTATGATCAGGCGGCGGCAGCATTCGAATATCTTCGTACGTTGTCAAACCAGACGAAGCTGATTCAGGCGGATATGTTTGAAGGTCGAGTTGACTCGATTCGTCGAAGTTTGAATGTGACTCAAGCCAACGATAGAAAGGTTTTTATCGGTGGTTTGCAGCCTCTCCAAATCGACCAGCAGCTAGAATATTGGCCATTCATGGGCGAATACTGGGAAGATGAGCTTGGTTATTATGTTTACAATCTCGATGATAAGTGCGGAATGCCAAACAATAAGCCAGGCAATAACAAAAAGTGACGGCATACTTGGTGTTTATACGCAGAGCGTTAAAATGAGTGAGGAAACGTAATGTTTGCAAAAGTCCACTTTGGAGCAGTCTTGATTCTGGTTCTGATGATGAGCCAAGCATTTGCCGATTACGCTCAAGCGGACGCTAGGAAAAAAAATCACCGCGAGGTAAACCTCTCGGGCGTCGAGTCAAAAAAACGTGAAAAAGGTACCGCCGAGAAAGCTAGTGGCCCGAGTATGGGGCGCGGTGAGGCATTCGTCGTAGCGACTGAGGGCAAACTTTCCTCAGAGATCAAGAAAACAATCGAATTTTACAAGCGTACAGAGCGTACGTTGCCACCAAAGTCCTCTGCCAGACTACAAATGCTTGAACGCCTAGTTAACCTATATCTAGAAAGTGCCGTTTACGAGGCGAATGCGGAATTTCGTAGGTACGATCAGGCCTATGCGAACTGGGTTAGGGCCGGTGGTAAAGGTAAATCACCCACTGTTGATAACTCGGCGTCGAAAAACACATGGAAGCAGGTCGCTTCAACATCTGCGTATGTCATGAAGCAGTTTCCAAACACGAGAAACTCTGACGTTTTAATGTTTAATCAAGGTCTCGCGTTGCAATATCTTGGACAGGAAAAGCAAAGTGCGCGGGTCTATAGTGACTTGATCCAAAAGTACCCTAACAGCGAAAAAGCTGGGGAGGCGTACTTTCAACTTGGTGATTTCTTTTTTGAGAAGAAAGACTTTAAAAACGCCACAAACAACTATAAGCAAGCGTTGCGTTATAAAACCAGCCGTGGCTATGGTTGGTCTCTCTTCAAGCTTGGTTGGTGTTCATACAATTTGGGCAACTACCCAGAGTCTCTTGCTCTTTGGAAGCGAACTGTTGACGTAGCGACTAGCAGCCGTCAAAAAGGCTCCGATCAGCTGAAAGAGGAGGCTCTCAAGGATATGATATTCGCCTGGGTTGAGATGAAGACGGTCGATCAGGCGATCACGTATTATCGGCAGCACGGCGGCGAGAAATACATTGGAAAATTTTTGAGCCAATTGGGTGATCAGTTGGTTTATATTGGTAAGTTCAACGAGGCCATTCGTATTTATAAGCGATATCAGTCGATGTTTCCAAACGCGCCAGATACGCCCGATATGCAAAAAGACGTTATCTCTCTTTATTATGACATCAACAGATTTTCAGAGGTTTGGAAGGAGCTTGATGCATTCCCTCGAATGTACGGCTCTGGTAGCTCCTGGGCTGCAGCTAACAAAGGCGAGCAGGGCCTTGTAGAAAATACACAGATAAAAATAAAGGATACGATCCTATATTATGCCAAAGTTTTACATAAGGCCGGACAAAAAGATGATGATGCAGGCACCTACGCTGAAGCGATCAAGGGTTATACGTTATTTCTGAAGTATTATCCAAATTCGAAGGAAATGCCTGAAGTCAAATTCAACATGGCTGACATCATGTTCGTTCAGCAAAAATATCGGGAGTCCGGCAAGCTTTACTTAGAGGTCGCCGCTCTCGGCAAGGATAAAGCAGTCCAGATTATTCCGCCTGGAAACAAGGTTGTCAGTCTCCATAAGGACGCCGCTCGTTACATGCTAGATAGTTATGGATTGATGTTTGAACCCGTATACAAGGTGATGCTCAAGAGAACGCCTGATTTCAGTAAACCGCCACGTCCGTTGCCACAGTCAGCCACCGATTACGTACAAGCGTGTAGTGAATATGGCAAGTGGTATCCTGAAGATAAGAAGGCCGCCAAAGAGTGTGATATCTATGTCACGGCAATTTATTATCGCTACGCGGACAAAGATAAGTCTAAGAAACTTCTCTTTAATATTGCTCAGAAATATCCTAATGAAAAAATTGGCCCAGAAGCTGTCGAATGGCTGATTCCCCTTTACGCTGGTGATACGAAATCACTGGTGCAAATCGCGGACAATTTATTGAAACAGCCGGCCTACCAGAAGGGTAAACTCGGCGAAAAGCTTCGAGATCTGCGTCGTGGTGCTGAGATTGACGAGATTAAAAAGATCGGTGACGTCGCTAAGCGAGCCAAAGCTTTTGAAGATCAAGCCAGAAAAAATCCAAGATCGGCGGATGCGGATAAGCTGTTTTACAACGCTGCTGTTGATTACATAAAAGCTGGAATGGTTGCCCAAGGTATTGCCGCATACGGGATTGTCGTGAAGAATTATCCCAAGTCTGAGGGCTACCAAGAAGCCTTATTGCAACTAGCAAAGCTGTCTGACAAGCGGCTTGAATTCGCGACGGCAGCTTCATATTACCTTGCTTATGCTGCAAAGTTTCCAAAGGATAAGCAGGCCGAATCTGTGATCGGCCGTGCGTGTGTACTTCAGGTTGCGATGTCTGACGAGCGCGCTGTTCAAACCTGCCTGAATCTTGCGAAGTTTGATGCCGAAGGTGCGAAAGGACTTTTTGATCGCATGATCCGAGAGGCAGAGTACTCTAAGAATTACGCCAAAATGCAAAAACTCATCGGAAAGCATTATCTCAAGTTTAATTTGTCAGCAGACGAACGCATTCTTGCATTCCACAGAATTTATGACGCAGCGAATGGTAAAGGTGCCGCAGGACAGCAGGCAGCTCGCGAAATTCTTGCTGCTTATAAAAGTGCTGGCGGTAAAGTTGGATCAGAGGCGAGTCGATATGTTGGCGAAATTGTATTTAATAACGTTAACTCCGTTATGCCTAAATATGCAGCTATCAAGTTAGTTGGTGGTAACGTTGATAAGCTCGCGGCGTCGATCCAAAAGAAAGTTGCCGGTATTCCAGCAGTTGATAAAGCATACGAACAGGTGACTGCCACAAAAGATGCGTTCTGGGGTGTGGCTGCGTTGTATCAAATGGGGTATGCCCGGGAGCTGCTTGCTCACGAGTTGGATAACCCGCCGGCTATCGCGGGAGCGAGTGTTGAAGATGTGAAAAAGCAGCTAGCACCGCAGGTTCAGCAAGCGAGGGCGGAGGCTAAGAAGTTTTATCAATTTGCTGTGGACTCGATCTCTAAGTTTTCTGTCTATAATGATTGGGCAGGTCGATCAGTATCCGGGTTGGCAAGGATTCAGGGTCAAAAAATCAGTTACGAAGACGTTGCGCTCATTCCCGATTTCGTTGGATCAGAGGTCCCTGCTCCTGTCGCTCAGGCGGTTACCGCAACAAAGGCAGGTGAATAATGCGAATATCTAAAACGACATTGTTTTTACCAGCTAAATTATTAATCGTGCTGCTTTGGCCCTGGTTGAACGCTGGCTGCTCCGGTGACAAGCCGGAAAAGAAGTCCGAGGAGCCTGTAAGTTCGTCGGCCGCGGACAGCGGCACTGCTGAATCGCGTGAAGATTCTGGCGCATCAAGCATGACGTCTGAGCGGCGATTTCTGATTAATAGTGTTTCCAACAATGGCCTAACCTCACGCTCGATCGATAAATCACGAGCGGCGGATTTGGCCGGACAATACGGTTCAGGTCGCAGTAAGGACATAAACACTTTGGCTGCGGCGATTGCCTCGGGTCGCCTTGCCGGTCAATCCGTAAATGAAATAATGACCAGTGCTAAGGCCATGGCTGATCTTGAAATGACGAAGAATATCCAGCGCGATATACCTGAAATCGTTCAGTTAGAACTCGGTCTTTCCGGGTTAAATACCGGTCGTCTGGGATTTGCTGAACACTGGTTGGATCCATTAATTAAATCAAAGAATGCGACAATTCGTGCGTCGGCAATCAATGCCAAAGGGGTGATAGCCATTCGAATGGGTCGTATTCCTGAGGCAGTCGCCATGTTCAAGGAGGCTCTCTCGGCAAATAATGAATATCGTCCAGCGCTCCTGAACCTTGGGTTTCTGGCTCTTCAGGGCGGTGATGTCACGACCGCAAAGCGAGCGCTTGGTGGCATGCAAGATGATTGGTACGTTGAATCGGCTCTCGTCTCGGTACTGCGCCTTGAGGGTGAAAGTGACAAGGCAGATACAATCTGTGAAAAGGTTCTTTCCAAACGTCCGCGACATAAGCCGACTCTCATAAATTGCGGTATTAACGCGTGGCAGGGTAAAAAGGACTATAAGAAGGCTAAGGATTATCTCAATAAAGCCTTATCGGTTGCCGGCGGTCTTGCTGTGTGGGACGAAAAAACCGGTCGACTCCTCGGGGCGATAGACACTGAAGAGGCGAGAGCCGCTCAGCTCAGGGCGCGCAAGGAAGACGAAGAGCGCAAAGCCAAGGCCGAGGCGGCTAAGGCTAAGTCAGAGGCTCCAGCAAAAGAGTCCCCAAAGGATTCAGCGGGTGAGCAGCCCAAACAAGAAGCCGGGGGCAAGGGGGCCGAATAAAGTTGATCTCTGCTTTCATAGCTTGCATTGGTGTATGGCATAACTTGTGGGATAATATAACGAAAGTTTAGTTTTATTTGTGCGATTGTGGATTCAGAATTAGGTTAAATAATTTTATGTGTCTCCTAGAAAAGGTTGCAAATGGCGTTTGAGTTGCGATTCCAGGTGCCGGGACAGCTGCCCCGCACAATTCCTGCCGACCAATCACGAATGATGATCGGGACGTTGCTCTCGAATCATGTCGTTTTGCGTGCGCCCGGCGTTGATCCGATTCATGCTCTCATCGAAGAAGTCGAAGCTGGAAAGTGGATCGTGACGGACGTTGGGAGTGAAACTGGCGTCAAGGTCAATGGTGTGCTCATTGATGTTGAAGCATCTCTGAAAGTTGGCGACAAAATTTCCGTTGGAAGTGTCGTACTCGAATTTGCAGAGCAAACTCAAGTCATACCGCCACCTCCTGTTCCCGGTGTAGGCGCGACGATTCCTGCTCCGGCTAACGTCACGTCAGCAACATCCGCAAAGACGGATGTGAGGGTCAGCGCCGACAAACTTCGCACGCCAGCGGCCAGTGTTCCCCCACAAACAAACCCCAAAGCCAGCGCTGAAGGTAGAGCAACAGTTCGTCAAGAGGCCCCGTCCGAGGCGCTCGAACGTCGCGTTCAGAAAAACGTGCTGTTCCACCCCCGCGATGCAGTTCCTAAAGGTGACACTTTAGAGGTCGTGGCTTATTGGGGCGATACTGTGCTGGATGTTGATCTCTTCCATCCAAGTTTTAAGAAGTTTGATCATGTGACGATTGGTGTGACCCCGATTGCGCATTTTATTGCTGCAGGTGAAGAGCATTTTGTAAAACACAACCTCGTTAGATTTAGTTCGAGTGGCGGCTATAAACTTAAACTCTTGAACGGAATGGATACTCGTATCCGACGTGGGGGTAAGGTTGAAAAAATCGACGGACAGGCGAGCGTGTCCTTGGATCGCAGGGATATCGCACACATAAAGTTCGGCAGTGTTCGCTATTTTATGCTTTTCGTGAATCCGCCTGAAATTGTTTTGGAGCGTTCTGGTCCTCGAGATCCCCTCATTGCCTGGTTAACGCTTGCGGGCATGCTTGTATATTTTATGGTAATCCCGTTGCTTTGGATGTCGACTCCTAAGAAAGAGGCGCCTGAGGAAAACGAAATTTTTGAAATCGTACAGGTGCCTGAGGAGCAAAAACCACCCGAGCCAAAACCACCAGAACCCAAAAAGCCGGAAGTGAAGGTTGAGGAGAAAAAGGAGCCGCCCAAGACTCCTAAGCCGCCTCCACCGCCAAAACCAAAACCAGTGACGCCGGCTAAGCCAATCGAAAAGGAAAAGGTTGAGCAGCCAAAACCTGTTGAAAAGCCGGTTGAGAAACCGAAGCCAATGGAAGCGTTGCAGCAAAAGCCAACGCCGCCAGCTCCAACTCCGCAAAAAGCGCAGGACGGCAAACCTGGAGACCCGGCGAAAGCTAATTTATCGAGCCTAAGTAAAGCGACAGCTGGCATGGAGTCAACCGGAGCTAAGAAACCTGACTTTAAATATGCAGGTGAAAAAAATAACAAACCTCTCGGTGCAGCTGGTGGTCCAAAAGGTTCCGGTAACAACCAGACTGGTGGAGCGATCAAGGGTAAAGAGAGCTTTAGCGTCCAAGGCGTTGAGGGACCAAAAAACAACAAAGCATCCGGTGTCAATTTGGACAAGCTTGGATTGGGAGTTGGAAAGGTCTTGAATAAGACTGGTCCCGGCGCGATCCAAACGAATTTTCGAAGTGATGTCGGTGGTGCGGGCGGTGGTGCGGGATCAGGCTCCAAAACCTACGGTATGGGTGGCGCCGGCAACGGTAAATCTCTCGGTCTTGCAGGTGCAGGCGGTGCTGCCAACAACTTCGGATCAGGATCAGGCGGTGACGGATCGGGTCAGGGTGGAAGTGGTGGTTTTGGCGGCTCTGGTGGTGGACCTGGTTTTGGAACTGGCGGCGGCGGTAAGGGTGGCGCTGGAGGTCATGGCCGAGCGAATGTGACCATTCCACCGGGTGATCCGACCTACTCTGGTGGTCTGACGGCTCAGGAAATTATGGCGGTGATTCGCGCTCACTTAAACGAAATTCGCCACTGTTATGAGCAGCTACTCCAACGCTCACCGAGTGCTTCGGGAAAGATAGCAGTCAGCTTCGTAATTGGTTTGTCTGGAAGCGTGACTCGCGTTGGTGTTCAGGAAGCAACTCTTAACGACTCTGTGATGCGAGGCTGTGTGACCGGACGAATACAGCGCTGGACGTTCCCCAAGCCAAGAGGTGGACAGCCAGTTGATGTGAGCTATCCATTCGTGTTCAACCCACTTTAAGTGATCGTTTCATAATCATCGAAATTTACAGCAAGAGATCTCCTCCAAAGGAGGTCTCTTGTATGATCACGTAACTTGCGAAATCTTGCCGCATTCAGTAACCTAGAGGTTTCGCCTGTCTGAGCTAGCCTGAGGAGATCTGTCTTGGTTCAACGACCGTTGTTTTTAATTAGTAACGATGACGGCGTGCACGCGCCAGGGGTCAGGGCCATGGCAGCCGCCGTTAGGGAACTAGGGGACGTCGTGATTGTCGCTCCCCATGTGGAAAGATCAGCCTCCAGTCATGCAATTTCCATTCATCTACCTTTGAGGATTGAGCAAGTAGAGCCAAATATCTATGCAGTTGAGGGGACTCCCGCCGATTGCATCATGTTGGCTATCAGAAAGCTTCTTAGACGAAAGCCGACCTGGGTGTTGAGCGGCATCAACCGGGGTGCTAACCTAGGAGTAGACACCATCTATTCCGGGACGGTCGGAGCAGCCATGGAGGGGACGTTGCACAATATTCCCTCAATTGCAGTATCGACATACGGTAAAGCCAGGGAGCACCTCCACTACGAGTCGGCTTGCCAGGTTGTTCGAATGTTACTCAGCAAGGCGGATTTGTTTAGTGAGGTCACCAAAACGTCGTTACTGAACGTTAATGTGCCGAACTTGCCCTTTGAAAAGTTGCGGGGAATGGTTGTCACGAGTCTCGGTCGAAGAATTTATGAAGACGAGATGCAAGAGGGGGTCGACCCCCGAGGTCGAGCCTACTATTGGGTGGGTGCAGGGGGCGAAATGTTTGAAGACATCCCAAACTCGGACTGCGTGATGCTCGAACAAGGGTATGTCACCGTTTCTGTACTGCGCCCAAGTTTTATTGATGAAAGGGGCAATGCGGCCATTGAGAAGAGCTTTGCGGGAGTTTTTGACAACTCTTTTGGGTCATAATGGTGCGCCTTATTCGCCAAACTTTGGAGAGACGACGTATGCCACGTAAATCACTGCTCGCGTTCGTTGCATCGCTTCTGCTGGCATCTGGTTGCGCGACGGTGAATTCCGGCGTGGATCAGCGTGACCGTATCGTACTCGTGAAAGTTAAGAAAAATGACACCCTAAACATGATTGCCAAACGCCATGACACCACATGGCAGTCCATTGCTGTGCTCAATCGAGAACAGCTGACCAATGGCCTTCGAGAAGGTCAGGAGCTGAGGGTTAAAAGTGGAAGTATCTACCTCGGCAGCGTGGACTCCGTCGGCGCCGGTTCACAGGCTGATATGGAACACGGGGATGAGTCTGATGACTTTCTCCCGAAGCGCAAACGTGGACTGTTTTTTTCGCCGTCTTCCGGGGAGCCGCCAGCTCTCATGATGCCAGCTCCAGGGCGCGTTTCAAGCCGCTTTGGCAAGCGTGGGAGACGACTTCACAAGGGCATTGATATCGTGGCCAACGTAGGCACACCGATCGTGGCGTCTGCTGATGGTGAAGTTATTTTTGCGGGCCGTCAGCGTGGCTATGGCTCAACCGTGGTGATCGATCATGGAGAGTTTATGACTCTTTATGCTCATGCCAGTAAAATCATTGCTCGCACAGGTGATGTGGTCAAGCAAGGTGATTTCATCGCAAAAGTGGGAAAAACTGGAAACGCACGAGGAGCACATTTGCACTTTGAGTTACGAGATCGGGACAACAAACCGCTCAATCCTATTCAGTATTTTCGCGTCATAAATGTAGCCCAATCCGATACGTCACTTCGTGCATCCGAGGAAGCGTCTGATCGGCTCAATGGCAAATCGTCCAAAAACAAGCGTCGACAGGCTCGCCAAGGGCGGGGTAAGAAGCGACTCTTGTACGCTAAGGACTAAAGTTTATACACGTCTGTGAATGTAACCTACTGAAATTTAAGCTTTGACCTCTTTTGCTTGACATGCTTGCCAAGGTGCGATTTGTTCCGTCTCAACAAAGTTAATGAATCTCTATCTTGGATGTGTATTCGATGCTGACTGATCGCACTATATCAAGCCGTATTCGGCACCTTAGAGCTCTTGACGGGGCGTCAAAAAACAACACTCCAACCGAGTCTGGGTCCGGTGAGATCATCGTGGTTGGTTTGGGTGACCGCATGGTGATTTCTGAGCAGGCGGAGGTTTGGACCATTCGAGGCGTTCTAAATGATGGCCGCGTTTTGGAAGACGCTGTTGGTGAGATTTCATTTGTTATGATCCCAGGCCAATTTCAACCGGCGACAGCGGTTGTCGGGTTTATTGCACCACATGCTCCACATGTTTTAGGAATCAGTGAAGATACGATTTGGCCACAATTACGGGCAATGATATCCCAGCTTGGTTATGATCTTGACGGCTTTTACGTTTCGATGTCGATTAATGGTCGTCCATTCAACCGCCGCGAGATAGCGGATAATACCAAGAGCCGCTAGGCTAGCGGCTCGTCTATATTAAATAGACAGCCTTAAAGCGGAGTTTTTAGCGCAACCCTTTCTGGGGGGTAGCGGTTTATTGCTTTATTGCTTTATACTGTCGGGCCGAAGAAAGAAGAGGGGGATTCTCGAGCTGAACTCGGCCCCTCGTACTGTTTGGAAATGGTACCAACCTCGCATGTTACCTGTTGGCGTCCTAAGCGGGCATCCACTTGTATACTGGTAGCTCTGGCCCGGTTGTATCCAAGGCTGCTCGCCAACAACGCCATCACCCTCTACTGTATCGAGAAACCCCGTGCCATCGGTAATTAACCACGTTCTGCCTAGCAGCTGAACCGGTACGGTTGCATTATTCGTTATGGTGACGTGATATGCATACGAGAAAAAGAATTGCTCCGGACTCGACCTTTCGGGAAGAAATTCAGGAACGACGCGGACCGTTATGTCATTGGATGTGACCTGCCACCCAAAAAGACCATCCGGCCTCTTCTGACCAAGAGTGCTTCCTATGGTGGGATGGGTCGCCTGACTGTGCGAATCGGTGTTTTGCAAGGGCCGCCTCTTAAGGTGAGTTCAATGTACTGACCTTCTGACCCACTGTTCTGCCAAAAAACACCATCACCTGTCGAGAATAAAAGGGGGCGAACCTTGTGGCGAATCGTACCAAAAGCATGATCAACCCCAAAAAAGTGAGATCCCCCGCTATTTTATGGTGCCTTGTACAATGAAATGAAAAAAACACGCTTCAGTCTCGTCTTTCGATCGGACCAAAGCGTGTTGGGGCTATTATCTACAAATTAGCTTTGTAGATGCGGGTTGCGATACTGGAACTCAGGCATACGGAGCTTACGGCCCCATTTACTCTCAGTACAGTAGGCAAGAATCGCTTTACCATAGGCTTTCCAGTGCGGCGCTGGGATTGCTCCGAGCGACCTAAGGAATGCCGTCGACTTGCGGTTGTCGAATACAACGTTCGTACCGGAGAGGTAGTCGTTATAAACGGCCGCTAGTTCACACGTTCTCCAGAAATCCTCCGACATTAATCGGCGTAGCCAAGTTCCGCGAAGAATCTTGAACACCCATACCGGGATTAAAGGGCGACGTTGAATGTTTGTTTGCTCGAATGCATCGTTAAGAAGCTCATCGATCCGAACGCCTTTTTCGGCGCCAGCAGTCAGATAGAACGTCTTGCCGAGGCTCTTACGAGTCATCATAATCTTGTACATTGAGTTGGCGACGAAGTCGACTGGGACAATGTCCAAGCGTGCCTTGCGGCTGCAAGGAACAAACGGGATGATGTTTTTAGAGAGAAGTTGTAGCGGCCAGTACAGCACTTTGAAGTGCGGAGTAAAGCCGTTACGTGAGTCACCAACCACGATCGATGGACGATAAATCGTTGTCGGTAAAATTTGCTTGTAGTCACGAACAAGAAGCTCTGCTTCGAACTTACTTTGCTCGTATGCGTTAGCGAAGCTCTGCGAACGGTCTAAGTCGTCCTCAGTTACGACGCCTGACTTGGTGCCAGCGACGAAAGCCGTGGACACATAGTCAAATCTTTCTAGTTTGCCTTTTTCGCGGCAAACAACTGCCAAGTCGAGTAACTTACGAGTTCCCTCGACGTTGATATGTCTGGATTCCTCGATCGGAGCAGCGAAGTCAGTGCTTGCACCGATATGAAGGATATGAGTACAGGAGTTCTCCAGGCGCTCACGCGTGGTGGAGTCAAGTCCCATCGCGTCTAGCGTCAAATCGCCAGCAACGACTTCCATTTTTGACATCGCGAATTCGCGATCATTGGGTGCAAAAACTTTCTCCACTAGGCTGTTGAGGCGCTCTTTAGCCGGCTGCTTCGGTGAATCCCGAAGTAGTAATAAAATCTTTTTGACTTTGTTGTCGCGAACTAGACTTGGTAGCATTGCTGCTCCCAGGAATCCGCTTCCACCTGTAACTAGAATTTCCATTGTTGCCTCCCGTTTTGCCCCGTAAAAACAATTATATTCACTGCACAATAATGCATTAAAACACGTAAACTTATTCCATTTCGATGATCATGCAGGAGTACTCTCCCCATGATGATGACCGCAAAACAAGTGCGGTTCGCTTGCCTGGATTGAAATCACCGCCAGTTTTTACTTTGGAGGTGCTAGGAACTGCCTTTTTCGTGTAGCAGTTCGCCAAGAAAGCGATTTCAGCCAAGCCGCCAGCTTCCATCATGTTACCCCAACGAGATGCAGTAGAAGCAACAGCAGGCTTGTTAGTCCCATTCCAGATCGTGTCGATTGCAGTTTGCTCTGCGCTGTCGACTGATGCCAGGCCAGATCCAGACGTCATCACAATGCCGATGTCACTTGTTTGGATTTTTGCGCTCGCCAAGGTCTGCTTGATCAGATCAGTCAGAACTGGACTCTGCGAATTGGTCTTGTAAGGACCCATGGCATCGGTTGCAGCTGCACAAGCGACCACTTTACAGATGGGCTTGGCGCCGCGCTTTGTTGCGTTGGCACGCGTTTCAAGGGTGGCAAAAGCCGCGCCCTCGGCAATCGGTGTGCCATCGTAAAGACCGCGCTGCTTCATGGAGGAGATAAACTCCTTGTTGGAGTGAGCGGTGTATCCACCCACGACAGCACAGTCCAGTCGGCCCAGGCGAAGGGCGCGAGTCGCACCCATGACCGCCATGTGAGAGCTCGTTTCCATAGTCGTATAGTTCGAGTTCGGACCACGAGCATCTAGCGTTTTTGCACCGTAGCACAAAACGTTATTAGGTAGGCTTGTCAACAGAGTCGTAGGACTCGCTGATCGGAAGTTTTCACCGAAAGCCTTTTCGTTCAGGACACCGTAGGAATCGACAGAAGCCATAACGGCTTCGCTATAGTTATGAAGGTCAACACACGAAGAGGGGGGCGCGCCAACATAGAGTCCTGTACGATCAGGATTGATCGTCTGTGCCGATATCCCTGAGTTTTTAAGACAATCTTCCATAGCGACTAGACCCAAAACGTCGCGATGGGATACTGCTTTTACGACCTTGCGGTCAGTAAGATGGGGTGCTGGGTTAAAACCGACGACTTTGTAATCCTCGGAAGTCTTTTTTGCATTATCCTGATCAAATGACTGGACGTTGGCTTCGGCTCCGAGGCCCGTGGCTGTCAGCATGCCGATACCCGTAACGACAATGTCATCTGATTTTTGATTTGTATTCGTAGTAGTACTCATGACTTAAACTCTCCTCGCAATAAGTGAGGTGTTAGATCCACCAAATCCGACCGAGTTAGACAGAGCATAGGAACTTGTCATCGGTGTCGGTGTCGTCGGTGTTACGTTAATTTCACAGGCAGGGTCCTGAGATTTAAGGTTGGTCGACGGCGGATATACTTGATGTTTTAGTGCCATCATGGCGACAGCAAACTCAATCGCGCCAGCAGCAGAGATCAAGTGCCCTGTGGTGCTTTTTGTACTGGACACCTTGGTCGGACAGCTTGTTCTATCGAAAACCTTGCTGATGGCAAGAGATTCAACCTTGTCATTCAGATTGGTTGAAGTCCCGTGTGCGTTAATATAGCCCACTTCATGTGCCTTAATACCAGCGTCATCGAGAGCCATTTGCATAGACTCAATTACGCCCCGACCCTCAGGGTGAAGGTCGGTGATGCGGTATGCTGATTCCGTAACGCCGTAGCCGCAGATTTCTCCAAGGATTGTTGCGCCACGAGCTTTCGCATGCTCATATTCTTCGAAAACCAGCATACAGGCACCTTCGCCAAGTACGAAACCATCACGGTCCACGTCAAACGGACGAGACGCTTGGGATGGATCGCTCACGCGAGTAGACAGTGCACCAAGTAGGCAGAATCCGGCCATTTGGAATGGATTGATCATACAGTCGGCGCCACCTGTCATGACAACGTCGTATTCGCCGGTGGCGATCATCTCATAAGCCTCACCAAGAGCTTGTCCTGAGGATGCGCAAGCGGTGTGAATTGTTGAAGAAGCACCCTTCGCGCCTAACAGGTTAGCGACCATTGCAGTTAGTGTGCTGGGAAAGTTTTTTCTATGGTTTAAGGTGAATTCGTCACCCTCAAATTTATCAGCTAAGTAAGAGCCGTGCTGCCAAGGTAGGCTCGTGCTGCCAACGCCAACGCCCAAGCAAACGGCCGTTTTGAGTGGGTTCAGTTTACCGTTCTTCAGAATATTGGCCTGCGTAGCGGCTTCTATTGCCGCGTTCCAGCCGAATCGGCCTGCGCGGTTTAAAAGCTGGGAATTAGGATTGCCTTCGAGGCCCAGTGTGTTCAGTTTGAAGTCTTTAACTTGATACGCAAAATTTGTTGGGAATTTTTCCGCGTCGAAGATCTCGACGGGCCCAACGTTCTTTTTGCCCTCTATGATGCCGTTCCATGTATCATTCATAGTGTTACCAGCTGGGGTTACAGCTCCCATTCCAGTGATCACTACTCTTTTTTTGTTTGTCTTCATAATCTGCCCCTTCTGTTTTCAACCTGTGCCTTCGCGCTTGTCCTATTGGCTCTGACGGTAGCGGTACCGCCCTCTCAAGATTCTTTTGTCATTCACCAATATTTCAGAGACTGTTTCAAACTCACTACCGACGGCTTCGGTGACTTTACTTTGAATGATCGCAGTGTCACCTGGTCTTATAAAGGACTTGATCTTCAAATCCTGAACAGCGATTGGATGAATAACGGCTTGCTTTGAAGCGTCTTTAGTCATCATGCGCCTAGTAGCTTCAGCGATCATCTCGTTGATTACGACAATCGGCGTTACAGGGAATCTAGGGAAGTGATCTGGATAGAACGGCTCATTCGTGTTCATTACTTTTGCCGTTTTGATCGACTTGCCTGGTTCCACTTCGAGAACTTGGTCGACTAGACCAGCAAAGTTAAACGCATCACCCGCTGGATTTGCCGGAAGACCACCGGCGCTTAGGGTTTCGAAGCGGTTACGGGTAACTTCAGGGTCTTCAAGCTCTGCCAGCGGCATAAAATAGCCGCCGCATTCTTTAATTTCGACCACGGTCTTGCCGCCAACTTTGGCGGTACCGGAGAATATGAAAGAGTCTTCACTACGATTCGAAATCCAGGCTTCCAGGTCTACTGTACCAGGAGCAGGGATCGAGCCACTTAGGTCAATTTGACTAGCAAACAAGAATACAGGACGTCCTGTGAACTTATTGTCACGTAAAGCCATCCATGAAACGAGCTGTCCGACTGCTTCGGAGACCACACTCGTGCTGATTTCAGTTTTATTTTCAGAGGTCGTACGACGCCAAGGCTCACCGGCGGAAAAATCCACCTGGCCTTTGATTTTTTCTCCAGTGATGTCCTGGATTCGACTGACAAACAAGAATCTCATAACGCTAATCCTTTTCCACTGCCGCCAACACAACGCCAACTAAGAGAGCCTGCTTCAGAAAGGGCGGGCTAGGCCCGAAGGCCTAGCTCGCCAGAGAGGAATGGGTCGATTAAACCGTTGCGGTGGCAGCTTTCGCTTCACCAGCGTTGGTCGTGCTTGTCGGAGAATCTCCGAGTTGCTCCGCCACCATACGCTCGAAGGTCGCTACCGAGAACAAGGTTGGGATATCCTTGACTCGAAGACCCGGCTTGATTTTGTCAGCCGAAACTTCGGGCATGATTGTACGAAGACGCGCAAGTCCTTTTTCTTGCAGTACGCCTTGTACTTCGAACTCGCCATCAGCGAGGTCGCCGCGAGCTTTTTGCTCGATTTCACCCTTTGGAAGTTTAATTCCGAAGGTTTTTTCGAGACGGAAAACGATATCGAGGAAGTCGATACTTTCCGCGCCGAGGTCAGCCATCAGGTTGGCGTCACGAGTGACTTGCTCTTTTTCACAGTAAAGAGCCTCAACGATGATGTCCTGGATTTTTTCGAATGTTGATTGCATGTTGTACTTCCTTTCTTGCCTTTTACCTAACTTAAGTAATTGAACCCTTGCCCCTATCGTTTCAACCGCGAGCATCCCCGCCAGTTGTAACTTACAACTTAATACCGCCGTCGATGTGTACGACCTCGCCCGTCATGTATGACGTCAGGTCCGAAGCGAGAAATACCGCCATGTTTGCGATATCTTCTGGCTTTCCAAAGCGCTTTAGCAGCACGCTCTCAAGGATCTTGTCGCCAGCGGCGTCACGAACATCCTTGCTCATCTCTGTCTCTATAACTCCTGGTGCTATACAGTTGACTCGAATGTTTCTTGGAGCCAACTCCACAGCCAACGCCTTAGTCATCGTCTCAATACCGCCTTTGGATGCTGCATAGTTGACCTGACCGCGGCCAGGACGTGACGCGGCAACTGACGACACGTTGATGATGTTGCCGGACCTCTTGCGCATCATTTGACGGCTTACTGCCCGGGTTACGTAAAATGCGCCGCCAAGGTTTGTGTTAATAACGTCTTGCCAGCCAGCATCTTCCATGGCCATCATGAGGTCGTCTTTAACGATGCCTGCGTTGTTAATTAAAACGTCGATCGGACCATGCTCGGCTTCAAGAGCCGCAACGCCGTCATCAACTTCTTTAGAGTTGCGGACGTCCATTTTGCAAGCGTGAGCTTTAAGTCCCTGGGATTTCAAGCCTCCGACAAAATCGTCGGCAGCCGATTTATTACTGACATAGGTGGCAATAACCGTGGCTCCAGCTTTCGCCAAAGCCTCCGTCATGGCGCGACCAATACCTCGCACTCCGCCCGTGATTAGGACGTTTTTACCTTGTAGAGATACTTGCATTGGACCGCCTCCTGTAACCACACCGCTTATAACCACTCAACTTCAGCCATTTCGCACTTTTGGGGTTTTATCCCCCGATGTTTGAGTGTTTACGGGATAAGCAGTTCGGTTGCAAGCATAAAATGATTTTAGGAGTGATTACATATGATTATATTTTATTAGAAATAGGTGAGACATTCTAAAAATGAGAATTTGATGAGAAGGAATTTGGTATCAAAAGTATACCAACCCCTTGAAATTCCTGGCGCGCTCTATAGGTCAAATTGAATTTTTTTATATTTATTTTTTAAGCAAATTAGGCAGTTAGGACAAAAAATAATGGGTTTTTTATGAAACAATAAAGAACGCTAATTGCCGAATTTTTTTGCGTATGTCACTGAATTTTATGGAACTATAAACAAGAAGAGGCGCCCGATGGGGTCGGACGCCTCTTTTTTTGAACCAATTAAACGGCAAACCAAGATTAATTTTTAGGCAACACGGCCCGCCCGGGACTTCCCATAACATGGTAGCCGCAATCGACGTGCAGTGTCTCGCCAGTCGTTGCAGATGCAAGATCGCTGAGAAGGAATCCAGTCGAACGACCAACTTCCTCTGCGGTGATATTTCGAGCCATCGGTGCAATCGACTCGTACATCATAAGCATGTCAGTTGCACCGACAGCCGATGAAGCTAGAGTTTTCACAGGGCCGGCGCTTACGGCATTGACTCGAATACCTCGTGGTCCCAAATCCCAAGCTAAATACTTTGTCGCAGACTCTAGCGCAGCTTTACACAGTCCCATCAAATTGTATCCACCAACGACACGCTCACCGCCGTAGTAGGTCATGGTCGCCATGGCGCCACCGCGCTCCATGAGCGGTGCGGCAGCTCGAGCGCATGCAATGAAGCTGTAGCAGCTGATGTCCATGGCATTTAAAAATCCAGCGCGACTGGCATCAATCGTTGCGCATTTGATATCTTCCATAGGCGCGTACGCGATCGAGTGTACTAAAAAATCGATCACTCCAAAGTGTTCTCTCACGTCTTTGAAGAATCGCGCGATATCCTCATCGCTACTGACGTCGCACGGCTTAACAAAGTTGATCCCAAGCGGTTCAGCTACTCGCATCACACGGCGAAGCATTTTTGGCGGACCGTCAGACTTGTCAGGTAGGTGGCTTAATCCAATCTCCGCGCCTTCTTTCTTCAAGAAATCGGCAACGCCAGCGGCCAGGGAGTGCTCGTTGGCAACCCCCATGATAATTCCTTTTTTACCGGTGAATAGTCCCATAAAATTAACTCTCCTCTTTATAACAGTTGAGCGGCATTAAAGTGTTTCGCCCAGGTACGACACTCAACGGAAATTGACTCACCACGGTAGCGGAGGAAAGGGGGCTGTACAAGATGAAATAATCTTTAGTGACGGGTTGTGGGCGTAATCGGTATCAGAACAGGGCATCAAAGCCAAACGTCCAATAGGCTTGCCATTTGCGGCCTAAAACTTGCCCAGTCCCAAAGCCCATGTTGAAATTAACACCTTTGTTATCCATAAATAGATCTAGACTGTAGCCGTGCGCAGCAGTCAGATCGGTCAGTTTTGGGAGATCAGGCCCCCTCCATGCTGTTCCATAATTGAAAAATCCACTGCCCACCATTCTGTCAACGTAAATAAGACCGCCCAGGAACTTGTCAAAATTTTCGATCACTGGATGAGTTACTAAAATACGGGCCCTCGCCTGACTCTCACCAAAAACTGGGCTGAACAGACCGTGATCCTCCGTCAGTGCGAAGCTGTTCTGATTTAGTCCCGCTCCAGTTCCTGGAATCAGTGTTTTTAGCGGTTGATACATTTCTTGAAGCTCCCGCCTTCGCGGTCCTCTCGTTCTGCTGTGATCGAGTGCTGCCTCAACTTTTCCCTTTCCAACTTTGGAACCACCGGTGACCGATGTCCCAACAACGTCGTATTGAAAGACTTTGTTCATAGCAGTAGGTGCAAATCGTGTTCGAAAAGACAAAGCAGAATAAAATCGTGAGTACCCCGACATGGTTGCGCTAATGCCCGCGTATGGCTCATTGAGATGCCCGCTACGGCGTGTGGGGCCTATGTAGGGTTTCAAGTTGGAGGTTTTAATGCCCCAATCGTAATCTAAAGAAAGGTTCTTCCATTGTTGTCGGTAGAACCCATCCACTCTTCCACCTTGTTCCTCAACGAAACCAGATAGGATTTCTTTTGTCACCTTGTCCCGATAACGGCCGTTATAGACCTGTGCTCTAAATGCGGTTAAGGACCACGTGGGATCGAAGCGATTCGAGACCAGTGTAACATCATGATACGGAAATCGGCTTGCGGTTCCTACTAATACGGTTGCCCGCAATGTTTCATTTTGCAAGTGATCCATGAGTGGAACGCTGATAAGTCCTACTTGCGGTCCAAGTGCGTCATCTGCACCGATCCAGGGGAAGGCCAGCACGGGTCGTCCCCGCCACGCAGCGGGTTTGATCTCCGGCAGACTTGTCTCTGTCGGCTCAGCGCCAGTCGATGCTCCAATCTGCGGAGCGCTTTTTTTAGATTCAACGGAGTCTAGTTGGGGCGTCGTCTCCTGATTTTTAGACCAAATGTTTGATCGTTGCATCGCTTCGCTCAGTGAAATCGGTGACGGAGATTGCATCGCCGCTAGCAAGGGTGATGATCTCTCTGATAACCCGCGACATGGTTTTAGTGGAAATCGGTTCGAATCAGGTAGCCGAGCGGGGTAGCCGTTGGACGAGAATAAAATGACATGCGGCAAATTGGTAGATGATCCAATGATTCTGACGGGGAAGTCTGAGAGTTCGACGACCCCCAAGCATTGAAATTGCTCATTTAGCTTGACTAGGTGGCGCCAAGAACGACTTGCGCCCAGCATCCAAAGTGAGTCGCCAGCGCGCGCCAAACTTATGGGTCGTCCACCCACCGGCGACTTCAGAGTTCTCAGTTGGGACGTGCGTAGATCTATTTCTAGAATGTCGTAGCTATCCCCGAGTAGTCTTTCAGTACTGCGCGCAAGCCACAGGGTTTTTGTTGTTTTAGAGTTCAGATCCTCGTCGGTACCAAGCACTTTTAAAGTCTCTGGCATGTTTGATGAAAGAACACAATTAACGGCATTTCTTTTGAAGTTTTTTTGCGGTGCTGAACATAGGCTAACCTTTTCAACATATGTTTCTAGCCACCAGACCCGATCATCACTTAGCCAAGGTCCGTCAATCCAAGTGCTGTTTCGCTCCAGTGAGCGCCGGATTTTTCGATCTGGTGCGAGCACGACCTTGATGCGCTGTTGGTTTGCTCGGGGATAATAAGTTGCAACCCACGCCTTAGTTTTTCCGTTATCGGCTAGTTGATAGCTTGCAGATTCGGCTGGTGGTCTAATTCTTTGTAGTTTGCCGTCTCTAAATCTCCATGAATAGGCGCTTTCGGCTTTTGGCCCCGCTTCGGATAACAATATGGGTGACGACAACTGTCCCTTCCAATGGGCGGTCGCATCAATCTTGTATTGTTCATATAGTTCAAAGCCCGATTTTCCACTAATTGCTTTGAGGGCGCTATCCATCGGAAGAAAGCCGTTTAGCGGAGTCAGAGCCCACGGCCAATACCATGGCATCGATTTCGCCCTAAAATGTTCTAGTAGCGCCGGCACACGATCGGCTCCATGAGTTTTTAAAATCCATGATACAAACGCGCCACTCGTGGCGTAGCCACGGTAATTGAAGGGTCCTGTCGTATATAGGCTGTGTATCCTATCCCAAGATGGCCATTGACCAGACAGAGCTTGATATCGCTCAACGCCGGCCTGTTCATCAGACCCGATGGCGACACTTATGGCCTCAGCGAGCCCCTCCAGAAACCATGCTTCCATCCAGGGAAGATGAAAGATAGCTCCGGCCGGTCCGAAGATATTGTCGAAATGTCGATACATGGTGGAGTGAACGTATTCATGCCACGCCAGGTCTCGCCCGCCCTGGCCCATGGTCTGTAGCTCGATTGAATCGGTTAAGAAGTTGGCAAATGAAGCGTTTTGACTGGCGGCCGATATATTGACAATCAAGGGTGAGGATCTTTGAACGTTAAACCACTTTTCGACAGATGGTCGGGCCGCTTCAAGTGCCCTAAGCGCCAGCTTAGCATCAGCGGGTGCACGTTCATCAAAGTAGACAATGAAATTTGGAGACTTCATTTCCATAAACGTCAGCTCGCCCTGGTTGTAGCCAAAACCTATGGGCAAAGCATGGGCACTTTCGACACAGCAAGTGACCTGAACCAACAAAATCAGAATTTTTTGTAAAGTCTCTTTGATCTGACGCACGATTTGTCAGGGCTCCCCTTGAATCTATATGCGAGAAAATACCTTAAAATATTGAGAATTATATCAGTTTGATACCCTTGCTGCGATGATGAATATGAATGTTCACCCCCGGCTTTGGAAAATTAATGGATTTTTGCCAGTTTTGATGAAACACATTAGCGTACATGCAGAGGCGGCCATGCTTTTGGAGGGCAGGTTTCGTGCAAAATTTGGGCATCTCATTTCCTTTCATGATCGCGCCCATGGTGGGAATTAGCCATGTAGCTTTTCGCGAGCTCGTGAAGTCTTACACGCCCATCGGGGTTGATGCCTTGCGATTCACCGAGATGTTGTCTACACGCAAGCTACCAAGCGAGCGCCTGCATGTGACAAATGAGCTAAAGACGGCCTTGAATGAGGATTATTTCGTCCCGCAACTTCTTGGCAACGAAGAGCGTTTTATTGAGCCTAGCGTAAGAAAATTAGAGCAAATTAAGCCGTGGGGTTACGACATTAATATGGGCTGTCCCCAAACGCATGTGCTCCGTCACAATTGGGGCGTTCGGCTTATGGGGGATGCTCAGTATGCTGCCGATGTGGTTCGCATGGTCCGACGCTGCACGTCTGCTCCTGTTAGTGTCAAGTTACGTGGCGGTGCTGACAAAGATATGGATCTTTTTTACCTAACTGATTTCACGGCGGCGCTTGAGGATGCTGGCGCCGATTGGTTAACCATTCACGCGAGGCCGCGAGCAGCGAAGCATGATGGCCCAGCCAACTGGGATATCGTGGCTTCTGTCTCTAGCAAGCGATTAATACCGGTTGTGGCAAATGGTGATATTCAGACGGCTCAAGACGCGCTCCGTATTGTTCGAGAATTCGGATGCGCCGGCGCGATGATCGCCCGCGCTGCTACGGCCAGACCATGGATTCTTTGGCAGATTGCCGAAGATCTTAATCTTGGTCGTTTTCCGCCAGGTCGGGAGGGCGACTCAGCACCCCGCACGCCCGAGGAAGAGGGCCGCGAGTATTTCCGTGCATTTTTGACGTTCATTGATCTTGTGGAAAAGTATTTTGTGAAAGATTCTCTTGAACGCGATTTTGCTCTCCAGAAATTACGCTTCTATGCGGCAACCGGATCCAAATGGTTTATGTTCGGCCACAGCTTTTGGAGGTTAACCATGAAATCAAAAAGCTTGGACGAAATGAGAGAACTTGTTTCTGCGTACGCATCGCGGGGTGATCATACGATGTATCCCCGCATTTAAGCTAAGAAGCATTTGACATGATTGGTGCCGGCATAATTCGGCCATCAGGATAAATTTTATTTAGTGCATTAAATGCGGCGATTCGGTAGGCCTCAGCGAGGGTCGGATAGTTAAAAATCATGTTTATCAAGTCGTTCGCACAGCCGCCTTTGAGCATAAAAGCGAGGCCGATGTGAACGAGGTTGGCGGCGTCTTCGCCCATAATATGAATACCTAAAATTCGGTGGGTTTTCCGTTCGATGAGAAGCTTTAAAATCCCGTGGTTGTCTCCTTTAATATAGCCGCGCGCTAATTCGTGGTAATACGCGCGGCCTACGACGTAATCTACTTTTTGTTCCTGTAGCTGATCTTCGGTTGGACCAACACTGGAAAGCTCCGGGATAGTATAAACACCTATGGGGAAGTGTTGTGGGAACTCGCTTTTGATCGTCGCGAACGCATGCAGGGCACAAAAGCGCCCCTGCTGCGCGGAAGTGGCTGCGAGAGCGGGCGGACCAATAACATCACCCGCTGCGTAGATGTGCGGTAGACTGGTCTGAAACACGTCGTTCACGCTAATAACTCCGCGCTCGTTGACTTTGATTCCAATTTTATCAAGTCCCAAGTTCTCGGAGTTCGATATCCGTCCCGCAGCGAAAAACAGCACATCTGTTTGAAGGGTTTCATCAGTGAGTTTGACATCGAGTTTGGCTCCGTTTGGCGCTATACCGGCGAGCTCTTGTTTAAATTTTATCTTAACTCCCATATCGGTCATTGATTTCTCAAGGGCTTTCACGACCTCAGTATCAGACATTGCGAGTAGCCGGTCTCGCGAGTCCACCAGGATGGTTTCCACGCCGAGCGCGGCAAAAATACAGGCGTATTCGCATCCGATCACTCCAGCGCCGTAAATCAGCATGTGTCTAGGGACCGATTCGAGACGGAGGATTTCGTTACTGTCAACGACACGCCAGCCATCAAATGGTATGTTAGAGGGTCTTCGCGGTCGAGATCCGGTGGCGATGACAAAAAACTTGCTCTTAATTGTGTACGGAGCAGATTCAGTTGGTTTGACGTTGACGGTATTGGGGTCCTCAAAACTTGCGAAACCCGAGCATACTTCTATGTTGTTTTTTTTTAGGTAGCGTCGGACTAGAGACTCCTCCTCTCGCGAGACTTTCTCGGCGCGTTGGTAGAGTTTTGTGGTCCCCACTGCGTCTATAACCCGTTCGACCCAGCCTGGTCCAGCGTGATGTTTTATGGAATGTATCGTCTCCAGGCTCTCACGTATTGTTTTGGATGGGAGGGTGCCGGTATGGATCCAGGCGCCTCCGAGAGAGTTTGGAGTTTTTTCTATCACGCAGACGCTTTTTTTCAGTTTGGCAGCTTGAACGGCAGCTTGAACGCCCGCTGGACCTGAGCCGATGACCACCAGATCATACTCAGATTTTTGCGCTATCGCGGATGTTTTCGCGGATTCATCAGTCATGGCTAAAACTCCAAACTTTCATTCAGTTCCCCATTAGATTTTAGGACGTTTCATTCTCGAGGGAAACGTGTCAAGATTTTGGTGCCATATTTAAAGGAGTCTGATCATGAGTGTTGCCCTAATGGGATTGTTGCCGCTGATAGTCTTTGCAGTCGTGGACATTGTTGCTGGCATGCGGGCAGCCATTATCGCTGCCATGATCGTCGCCTGTGCGGAGGCGGTTTGGAGTTGGTACCAATTTGGTGAGATTGATAACATTACGTGGCTTTCGCTTGGTCTCATTTTTGTGATGGGTCTTGTTAGTATACAAATGAAAGATCCGCGGCTTTTTAAATTTCAACCTGTCGTGTTGGCCGGTGTGTTGGCAGCGTTGCTGGGATGGTTTCAATTAAAGGGGGAACCTGTGATGGTACAGATGATGCCTAAAGTTGCGGCCTTGCTCCCCGAGGAACAGCGATGGGTCATGAGTGATCCGGGGACCTTGAAGAGGATGGCACGCCTTGATTTGATGATGATACCGACGTTTATTGCCCACGGAGCGGTCGTTGCATGGGCGGCATTGCGTAAAAGTACTTTGTTTTGGCTTGTTGTAAGGGGTGCGGGCATATACCTCTTGATGCTGTTGGTTGTGGTGATAAATGCTCTCCTGCCGATTAATTAGCTGTAACCTAGGTCTTGATAGTGGTATGATCCTTAAAATAATTTCTTGAGTAGAGTGAAGCAGGGCGGGTCATGATTCTTTCGAGGTCAGGGCTTGCGCGGTTCAGCGAGTTGGACTGTGGGCCTAGCTTGGTTTCTGTGGTGTAAGAGCGACTCTACCAATTGGGGGCAGCGTGTTTGAACACAGAATCGGACTTGGAAGGTCAGTAGATTTGCCCTCTGTGCAGATGTTGCAGCGGCACAAGGGCTGGCTCCTGGGCTTACCCATTCAATGTAGTGCACCAACGCAGTCATACCCGCTAATACTGGCTATTGGTGGTGGTAAAGGCGGTGTGGGTAAGAGTCTCATTTCCGCTAACCTCGCAGCTTACCTCGCGAGGCAGGGTTTTAAAGTGGCGGCTCTGGATTTGGACTGCGGTGGCGCCAACCTGCATACTTACTTTGGAATGGGTGGCGTAGCCACGAGTCTTGGTGACTGGCTAGTTCAAGGCAAGACTGATTTAGCCGGCGTGCTCACTCCGTCATCGGTTGAAGGTCTTAGCATTGCGTCGAGTCAGCGTGACGATGCCTGGGCGGTAGCGGACATGCTATCAGGCGTAGGTTTGTCCTGCCTATGGGATGGCATACTTGGTTTGAGTTCGCATGGATATCATGTGGTTCTCTTGGATTTGGGTGCCGGCGCTAGCCGTCACACTATTGATCTTTTCTGTTGCGCACATGCGGGGATTGTCACGGCTCTTCCAGAGCCCACCTCGGTTGAAAATGCTTATTTATTCATGCGCACTGCACTGATGAGACTTATGGATCACGCATCCCAGCGGTTGGGAAAACCTGATGAGGGTGCTGAAGTTATCAATGCTCTGAATCAGGATCTACCAGGCAGCCCAGGGCGCAGTTATACCGACAAGCTTAGGGGATTGTATCAACAGAATCCTACATTGATTGGTCCAATGGCGACTGCTTTATCGGGACGTCTTTTGGGTCTGCTTGTGAATCAAACGAGGTCACAAGCGGACATAGATATGGGCAAAGCCATGGAAATTGCTGCGCAACGCTATTTTGGTTTTAACGCCGCATGTCTTGGCTACCTAAATTATGATGAGGCCGCATGGAGGAGCTTGCGTAACAAGCGTTTACTGCTTCAGGATTTTCCACAGTCCATTATTGCTCGAAGACTGGCTGAAGCTGCAAATGCGCTGTTGAAGCATTGTGGCGTCGTTATAACTAACTCCGACGAGTCTCACAGGCCGCCACGAGGGGCTAACGAAACTCTTGGTGTTTCGCAGTAAACATTTTGAAATTTTATAAACACGGAGGATCATCATCATGAACCTTGAATCTCTCAGCACCACCCCTACGATCCCAGGTCTAGGCGCCAACTTTGCCGTTCCGACCTATTACGATATTTTGAATGTTGATCGTGCAGCATCTAAATTTACTATTCGAGAGTCCTACTTAAGATTGAAAAATCTCTACGCAAATGGCGGCGATGGACTCTACGGCGTTGTTGGTGTTAATGATTTGAGCCGACATTTGCATGAGCTCGAGGTGGCATTTGAGATTCTTAATGACGATGCGCGCCGGGCCACCTATGATCGTACACTTCTTCAGACGAGGTTGGACGGTTCAGATAACACGCCAGCGGTACAGCCTGCTGGGGAAACGCGCGAGGCACCCGCGGCCTTTGCTGGCGCGGAGATTGTTCAAACCAACAGGAGTGTCTTGAGAGTTACTCGCATTCACGCTCCGGGGTCTGCAGATAATGCATTGCAAACCAGGATGTTAACTATCATTGAGGACGGTGATGTTGGTGACGGATCCATACTGGTGGCCCTCAGGGAGGCAGCAGGTGTTACTCACAGTGAAATGCAGGAGCGCACAAAGATATCTCTAGAATATATTCGGAATATGGAAGCTAACCAATTTGATAGGTTACCTAAAGTCGTTTACGTCAAGGGCTTTATGAAGAGTTATTTGCGATATTTGAGCGTGCCAAATGCCGAAAAAATTGTTACGGCATACATTGCGCGTCTTGAGGCCTATCAAGCTGGCCAGAAATGAGTCTATGTCGACAGACCCGAACACTCGTGAAATAACGGTCGCGCCCCTCGATGAGGGGCGTGTTCGTTTGGATGTTTATTTGAGCCGCGTCTTACCCGATATGTCGAGATCGAAGGTTCAGGAAATGATCGACGCAGGTCTGGTTCGGGTCAACGGCATTGTTGGCATTACTAAGCAGCAGGTCAAATCGGGTGATCACATCGAGTTTTCGGAGCCGCCGAAAGCCATCAGTCATCTTCAGCCTGTCCCGATGGATCTTGAAATACTTTTTGAAGACGAACATGTCATTGTTATAAACAAACCTGCAGGCATCGCTGTTCATCCCGGTGCAGGCGAAAAAGGGGCAACGCTTGTTCACGGCTTACTCCATCATGCCAAGTTATTGGGAAATAGCGCGGTGGTTGACGATGAAGAGGACTCGAGTCTTCAAAGGCCTGGCATAGTGCACCGGTTGGATAAAGATACAACAGGAGTCATGGTTGTCGCTAAGACGGATGCTGCTCATGCTGATTTGTCAAAACAGTTTCATGATAAAACCAATTTTCGTCAGTATGTCGCACTTTTAAATGGCCCGTTTCCTACTGGCGAATGGGTGCGCGACAGTTATCTTTATCGGGACCCTAAGGAGCGCACTCGTTTTGCTTCAATAGATGTCGCAGAGTACGAGCACAAAAAGTCACGAGAGGGTGGACGTGATCTTTCTGGATACCGATTTGCCAGGACGTTATTTAAAAGTGAGATTCAATATCGAGGTGTCCTTTCGATGGTTAGCTTGAAGCTGTCCACCGGTCGGACACATCAAATAAGGTTACACGCGCGCGATCTTGGGGCTCCTGTTTTGGGTGACCCTGTCTACGGTGTTCGTCCTATTTGCTTGGGGCGGGGTCTTTTTCCTGACGATTTAGAAGCCACTATTTTGGGCGTCAAGCGTCAGATGTTGCATGCCTGGGTTCTGGGATTTAGACACCCCGCTTCAGGAAAGTGGCTCCAGTTTGAGGCGAGCTTGCCTAATGATTTCAAGCAAATTATCGAAGCATTAGAGCCATTTAGAGACTAGGCGTAGGTTTTGAAGCACGCCGTCACAGGTCCCTTGGGTCTTGTGATTAAGTATGAAATCAGACATACTAAACCATTATAACATATCTATAAGTCACGCTTTTTATCGGGGCGGAATTTCGTGTCTTCTAGTCTTCAAAAAATAGTTTTTTTGTTGGTTGCGTCCATGCCAACTTCGGCTTTGGCAGTATCAACGAATCTTGATTTGGCGCCCGATCAGCAGATGATTTTCTTGACGGTTGATAAGTCAAAAAGCCAAGCCGAATTGAGAACGCTCCCTGAGAATGGGCAACCATCCAAAATGTTGCGATCGTTTAAAATTGCCACCGGCAAGGTTGAGGGTGATAAAGAACGTCAGGGCGACAATAAGACCCCTGAAGGTATATACTTCACGACAGGTACAATTCCGTCATCCCAACTGGCACCGCAGAAATATGGTCCCTTGGCTATCCCGTTAAACTTTCCGAATCCCATGGATCAAGCTATAGGCAAAACGGGATATGGAATTTGGTTGCACGGCGTTGGTGATCGCAGGATCGAAGATGCAAGGGTCACAGAGGGTTGCGTTGCCTTTCAAAACTCCGAGATAACAAGTCTGACCCGGTGGCTGCAGCCAAAGCAGGGCGTCGTGGTCATCGCACGGGAGTCGTCCGAGGTGAATCGTCCTGAAGATGTTCAGGGCGTTTTCGATGCTGCGAAAGGCTGGGTTGACGCGTGGCAGAGTCGTGATATTGAGCGGTATATAAGTTACTACTCGAAAGAGTTCGACAGTCAGGGCAAGGATGTTGATCAGTACGAAGCCTACAAACGCGCCGTATTTAAGTCTTACAAGAATATGGTCGTGAAAATGCTAGATATGCGAGTTGTTACGCATGCGAAGTATTCGATTGTGATGATGAACCAGTTTTTTTCGGGCGATAACCGATTTAAGTCGGATGGCCGGAAGATGATCTATCTTAAAAAAGAACAGGATGGTTCTTGGAAGATAGTTCGTGAGCTTTTTGATAATTTTCTTATGCGTCCAGTGCAATTTTCAAATGAGGATATTGCAGGCCTCAACAAAGGTGCCTCGCTGGTTGAGCCTGATAAAAACACAGCCGTCAGTGCTACGCCAGGCGATAGCCAGAGCTTGTAGGCGATTATTTCTGCTGTAAAATTTCGAATCGAATTTAAATTTAGCAATCTATCGTTGCGCTTTAGCGCTCTATCGAGGTAGTTTTCTACTAGTAAATTGGAGGGTTTAAAATTGAATCTAATCAGAATAATCACATTTGGTGTAGCGCTACTGTCAGCAACTGCTTTTGCCGAGGATCTCTTCACGCTTAATGGTAAATCGACCTCTGAGAAGGATCTAACTCCTGCTCAGCAGCAGCAAATTTTTGAGTTGAAGACACAGTACTATGAACACATGAACAGCCTGCTTGATAATATTATATTCGAAAATCATGTGGCCGAGCTGGCGAAGAAGCAAAACAAAAACCCGGATGAAGTCGAAGATAAAATTCTTGCCGTGAAGGAGCCTTCCGACAAAGCTTTGAAGGCATTTTTTGAGGCCAACAAGAATCGTATTCCTCCTAATTTCAAATTCGAAGATGTGAAGGGGGAAATCGTTAAAGCTGTCAAACAAGAAGAGATGCGGAAAAAGAAAGACGAGATCGTGTCAAAAATCAGACGCGATCAGAAATTTGCCATGAGCATGTCAAAACCAGAGGCTCCGGTATTTCAGATTCAGACCGAGGGTTTTCCTCGAAAAGGTAAAGACGATGCAAAAGTCACTATTGTGGAGTTTGCAGACTATCAATGCCCCCATTGCAAGATTGCGTCCGAGAGCCTGAAGAAATTAACTGAGAAATTCCGAAATAAAGTACGGTTAGTTTACTTGGATTATCCGATTAACCACTCCGGAATCAGCCGAGCGGTGGCGGAAGCGTCGCATTGCGCAGACGAGCAAGGAAAATTTTGGGATTTCCATTATAAAGCATTTGAATCACAGGACAAATTGGACAAGGATTCACCACTAAAGTTGGCCAAAGATGTGAAACTTGACGAGGCAAAGTTTAAAGCCTGCATGGACTTGGCAAAAGGTAAAGCTAAGGTTGATAAAGCCTTTGCAGAGGGTACTCGGATCGGTGTTAGTGGTACACCCTATCTTGTTATAAACGGTCGTCGCTACCTTGGAGCGCACACAGTCGAAGCTCTTACTAAGGAAGTAGAGTCCCAGCTCAAGTAAGCGGCAAGTTTTATATAGTTGAAACTGGCCTACTTAATTGTGCCGATTGTCCCGAGAGCTCTCTAGCCCTCGGGCCTTTTTTTATTTTGATTTCTGACTCTTACAATATGTTTGGCGGACACCCACACGGAAACGGTATGTCCAGGGCCTATGAAATCAACTCAATGCTTGAAAATAACCTGCCCGTACCATCTGCCATTACCCGGTCATACGCCTGCGCCTGTGAGGACTAAGGGATGGTTTTATCGCCCGTCTGATAGAAGAAGACTTCAAAGATATTTTTGCCGTGAATGTCACCGTAGCTTTTCAGAAGCCACGGTGACCTTGGAGTATCGTCAAAGAAAGCGTGGAATTAATGAATTCCTGTTCACCCTATTGGCATCAAACAATTCCATGCGTAGATCTGCCGTCATCAGCCGCGTTACCAGAAAAACCGTAGCCCGAAGGCTCTCTTACTTCTCGAAGGTGGCAACGCGGTATCAAGAAAACCTACTATTAGCTCTCCCAGCCATCGATAAGGTGCACTTTGACGACATGGAAACCTCAGAGCACACTAAAATGA